>OLNJ01000964.1_pt1 | contig 18492 bp, 13 predicted proteins | sample 1672191 | NCBI WGS metagenome assembly OLNJ01 (sample SAMEA3136657, study PRJEB25190) | human gut metagenome | biome: human gut; feature: human-associated habitat; material: faeces | place: Austria | collected 2013 | reverse complement strand
CCGGATTCAGGTTGTGTAATTACGATTTTTAATTGAAAATAGCAAGGTGTAAAATAGAAAAACATACACCTTATTTTACACCTTTTGCGGACAATATTATGCGAAAATAAACCAGGTTATGCCAGAAAGCAAAAATTTACAAAGGCTCACAAAGCCAGAAAAACCAAGAAAAACTAAGAAATGCGAGGTTATGCAACAATGATAAAAGTTCTCTTTATCTGCCACGGCAACTGGAGCGGAAAGTGGTAGAAGTGCTGAATTTGCTGGGATTATAGGAGATTTGGACGAAAGAAATAACAACAATTTAGCATGAAGGGGAAGGCTGTGCCATAGCGGTGTGGAAAAATCGGATATTGTGTAAAAGTGTAGCAGAGGTTTGTGTTTGAACAGGCTTCTGCTATAATTATAAAGTGAACATACAGAAGACAAAAATGTAAATTAAGGAAGAGGTAATGTGATTTGCGACCAGATTATGATGGAATAAAATATTATGGAAAAAACGATATGAGTATAGGATGGGCGTTAGAGGATTCGGAAGAAAAATTGCAAGCTTTTTCTTCTGAGAGTACAGTGGAAAATGTAAATGAAGCTATTGAGTTGTTTAATATTGCACAATTGTTAGATACAGAAGTGCGCCTAAGAAAATGGGATGAAGATACCTATAATGAATATAAAGCCAAGTCTCCATTGTTGATGAAGTTATGTGCAAAATTTTTTTCAAAAATCAATAATGATAGCTTTATGGAAATTGAAGAATGCGTATGTATTTCGTATTTGGAAGACTTTTGGACGTTAGTAGAAAAGTTTAAGGTTTATGAAAGAATTAGTAAAGATACATTTAAACGATTTATGGAAGACAGTAATCCGACATTATGGGTAATATTAAAGCATAAACGAATTGTTGATTTTTTTGGTCGAGAGTTATCGGATGTTTTGAGAGTTTCGGAACAGACACCGGAATTGATTGCACATAATTTTTTGGAAGCAGGCGAGAAAATACGATACTATTTTCCAAAGGAGTTACTACCAAGTGAATATGAAGGGATTTTAAAGAAATATGTTGAAAGTGAAAATCCGAATCCGAACTATCTGCATTTAATAATGATTCATAATAGTACAAAAGAGTGTCCAATTAGTGATAAGCTTAAATTATCTGCTAAAAAGGCATATCATAAGTACTGGGAAAATAATCAGGCAAGTGGTACTGGTATAGGTTATGGAGTAGAACTCTCTTTTGGAGATGTGCCGGATGTAGTGTCTTATGAAAAAGATGGATATACCATAAAATATACATATGATATTAAATGGCTGGAGGAAAATCTGGATTATCCGACTATTTTAAATAATTTTAAATTCTTGTTTGAATATTTTGATATGTTTTGGCGTTGCACTTTTGTTGCGGTAGAGTCCGAAATGGGAGTGTTTGAAAAAGATATAGGCTTGAAAGGAAAGAAAGAATATATTAAGGGGACATCCTTTAATATGTGTAATATGACGAGTACTCTTCAAATGAATGCATACTACAACTTTTTACAAAAAAATAATATCAGCCTTGAATTAGTAATAAAATGGTTCTTTGAAGTGTATTTAAAAGAGGAATTTGGTGCAGGCGGATTTGTTTATAATCCGTCTAAAAATGATGCAAGTTGGTTAGATAAGTGTAGAAATATTGCGTCTGAGATGGATGGTGTTTTGAAACAGTATCGAATGTATGTTGAGGATGGTCAGATAGACAGAGAGTTGTTGGAAATGTCATCAGAACATATTGTTTTGAGTATGGTTCCAAGTTTTTTGGAGAATAAGTATGCATATGCAGAAAGTACGGATATACATCATCAAATGCATTTATTGTTCTCTGATCAATCAACTATTGCATATACAGAGAAAACAAAAAGTTCATATAATTCGTTCTGTTTGCTTATCATGTCAGAGGAGATGAGACGTTCGGATTTTTTTGAGTATCAATTACCAGCAATTGATTGGTTGATAGAAAAGAATGTTGTGTATGTGGATGATAATGAGGTGCTGAGATTAAACAGAAAATATATCGTAATATTAGCTGACATGTATAAGCATGATGTTGCTTGTGTCCAGTATTATGGAAAGTATAAAACTATATTAACCGAAATGAAAGACTCGAATGATATACGGATGGAAAGTACCTTGTTTTCAGTTCCAGAGACTAATTATTTAAATTATATGCTGAATCGGTCGGAATATAGTAATGGAAAGGATTTAAGAAATAAGTACATTCATAGTACATATCCGATGGAAGAAGATGTGCAGATGCAGGATTATATGGACCTGCTAAAGATTATGATTATTATCATAGGAAAAGTTAATGAAGAATTTCTGCTTAGAAGTTAATGAAATAAGAGTCGAGAGGCATTATCCAGAAGGAGAACTAGACGATGATAGTAGTTAATAAAATTAGGTGCAATAAATGTGGTGATATTATTGAAAGCGTCTCAGATCATGATTTCGAATTCTGCAAATGTGGAGCTGTTGCAGTAGATGGTGGACATGATTATTTAAGAAGATGTGGAAATCGTGAGGATTGGGAAGAACTCTCAGTAATTGAAGAATAATTTTATGTGAGATAAGGCTGGCAGTAAACGTCGGCTTTTCTTACTTTATGTCAGGGGAAACACTTTATAAACAAACATTCAAATCTCTTAGCCTATATAAATGTATACCTACCTAATTTTAACCTTCCAAAACAGGAACATTTGCTCCATATTCTGAAGCTTGAAACGCATTTTATAAGGCTGCATTATACAGAATTTACAGTGATGAAATTGAATATTGCAATTTTCAAAATTCAATTGTCCTCATCCTGATAAAGTGCTAAAATATACGTAATGACTTTATTGATTACACAGAAAATGGAGGCAAACCAATGGCTGTTAGTTACGATAAATTATGGGCAATTTTAAATGAACGTAAAATGATGAAAACAGATTTAATCAGAGCTGCGAAAATCAGTACCAATGCAATGGCGAAGCTCGGAAAGAACGAAGATGTTCGTGTGGGGGTGCTGGTTAAAATTTGTGAGACTTTGGATTGTAAATTAGATGATATCGTAGATATTGTTTAGCTTTAAATCTGGGAAGAATGATACATAACATTTGATGTGATGAAAAGGAGTGCAAATATGTCGGAAGATAAGAGATGGCAATTTGAACTTGAGGAATATATCCGGCAAGGAGAACCTGAACAAGCAGAGAAAAGTGAAGCATGGCAGATTGCAATTGGATTGCAGCAGGTAGATGGACTGAAGACTTCTGCATATTTGCTGGATACTGCAAAAGAGCATATCGAAGGAAAAATCAGCATTGATGAGGCCCAGAAGCGAATCCAGAGTTACTATGAAGAAAGAATGGATCGAAAAGAAACTGAGGATGAAACAAAAGAGGCTGATATTGTTTCTTCAAAAATTACACAGCTTCTAGGAGAGAAAACATTCCAGTTTTCACCGGTAGAATGGATGGCGATTCATCGTCGTCTTTTTGAAGGGGTATTTGACCATGCCGGGAAAATCAGAACCTATAACATTACGAAAAAAGAATGGGTGCTGAAAGGCGATACGGTCATTTATGCATCATGGAATAGTATTAAAGATACGCTGGATTATGATTTTAGAACAGAAAAAGAGTTTTCCTATGAAGGATTGACTTTGAATGAGTCTATTAGACATCTGGTAAAATTTGCTTCTGATATCTGGCAGATTCATCCATTTGCAGAAGGAAATACAAGAGCAACAGCGGTCTTTATTATCAAATATATGAAGACATTCGGATTGAAAGTAGATAATGAAGCGTTCAAGAAACATTCCTGGTATTTCAGAAATGCTTTGGTAAGAGCAAATTATAATGACTTGAAGAACGGAATTCATGCCACAACAAAATATTTGGAAATGTTTTTCAGTAATCTGTTGATGGGAACGGATTATGAGTTGAAAAATCGATATATGCATGTGGATTATGTTCCAGAACAGACTGATAGTACTGTTAAAAGTGCAGTAGAAGATATCTCAAAGAGCAAAATTTGCACTTTGAATTGCCCTTTGGATGAATTGGCGATTTTGAAGCTGGTTATTGAAAATCCGAATATTACACAAAAAGAGATTGCAAATAAAATTGGAAAATCAGAACGAACCATTAAAAATAAAGTAGCCTCATTGAAGGAAAAGGATATATCCAGAGATTGAACGGGAAGCGAAATGGTAAGTGGGAAGTTTTGATAGATTTTAATTAATTATATTTCAAAACGAGGATATTGTTTTATGGTGAATACAATAGATTACTATAATAAAAATGTACAGAGTTTTATCGACGGAACAGTATCTGTTGATTTTACACGGATTCAGAATATTTTTCTGGAATTATTACCTAAGGATGCTCGTATTCTTGACTTTGGCTGCGGTTCTGGACGTGATACAAAATATTTTTTGGACTGTGGTTATCAAGTAGATGCAATAGATGGTTCCATGGAATTATGTAGAGCCGCAAGCGAATATACGGGTATTCATGTAAAGCAAATGCTTTTTCAAGAATTGACCGAAGTAGAAAAATATGATGGTATTTGGGCTTGCGCATCTATATTACATGTGAAGAAAGCAGAATTGCCAGATATTATTCGTAAAATGAGTTTGGCAACGAAAGAAAATGGAATCATATATGTTTCTTTTAAGTATGGAGATTATGAAGGTGAAAGAAACGGAAGATATTTTACTGATATGACAGAAATTTCGATGAAAGAATTGTTAGCTGCTTTTCCAGAATTAGTGGTGGAAAAACAATGGGTTACCGACGATGTTAGAGCCGGTCGAGGAGACGAAAGATGGTTAAATATGATTCTCGGGAAATAGATTATCAACTTTATATTGATTCCGGATATTATAACACGTTGGATATCGAAGGATTTTCACGAATGATGAAAGATCCATCGTATTGCTATAAGTTTTACTGGTTGGAAGCCATTGTGCAGTTGATATCTGAAGATAAACTAGAAGCTACGTATAATGAAATCATAAACGAAATGATTGCGAATGCCTGGTATTCTGTATTGGAATTTCACGTTCATCTTAGTGGTATCTGGGGAGATGGTGAAATCAAAGATAGTCTAGAGAAGGCGGTTTTGAAATTACATAAATTAAGTGATTTACCGAGTAATGCGTCAAAAGTAGAGATAAAGAATAAGATTGCTGAATTCGATAAAGAACTGCACGGAGAGAAGATGACTCTTACGCAGAATGTACCATATAAAGCTTTATCAGGATTTGCAAATAGACATTCGGAACGTATTGATTTGAATAGTAGTGCAGGAAGAATGATGGCGTATTATAACAGAATTAATGGTATTGAAAGTCCGCTACCATATACTTTTGGTGAACAAAAAGGTTTGGAACGAAAAATTATATTTCATGAATCGTGGATTCAGATGATCCGGGATAATATGGTTGCAATTTTAGGTTGGATTCAATATGAAAAGGTACGCTGGCTACAGAATAATAATCCGGAAGTTCCGGGAATTGTATATAAATTGGCACCGTTGGATGATAAGATGCGAAAACTTGGACATGTTCGTAAATTGTGGGAAGGAGTCCTAGACACGACCTGCATTAAAGATGTGTTTAAAGATGAACCAATCCGAAGAGACGCCTATGATGTGGACCACTTTATTCCGTGGTCATTTGTCATGAATGATGAATTGTGGAATTTGATGCCGATGGATTCTTCGTTAAATTCTTCGAAAAGTAATCGATTACCGCAGTGGGATAAGTTCTTCGTAAGATTTGCTCAGAATCAATATATGATGTATGAATTGGTTCATGAAAAGGTTGGAATTAGAAAATTGTATGAGTCCTGTTATAGAGATAATCTACATTCTATTTGGGCAAGCCAGGAATTGTATCGGAAAGGTAATTCAAGAGAAGAATTTTACGGAATATTAGAAAGAAATATGCGTCCGGTTTATGATTCTGCCAGAAGGCAGGGGTATGAGGTTTGGAACGTGTGATAGGTGAGAGATGGAAAAAGTTAAACAAATAGAAAAATTAAAACAAGGCTTATCTACAGCTTTTATAAATCAAAGCATTTCATCAAACTTAGCTTACAAGCCACAGTTTGTATCGAACAATTATAAAGAAGGACGAAAGGTTATCTCATCCATTGAGGATGAGCTTTTGTCGTGTAAAGAGTTTGCCATCAGTGTTGCATTTGTCACTATGGGAGGGATAACACCGCTTCTGCAAACGTTAAGAGAACTGGAACAGCGTAATATTCCTGGAAAAATTCTTACTACGGATTATCTGACTTTCAGTGATCCGAAGACACTTCGTATTCTGGCAAACTTTAAGAATATAGAACTGAAAATGTTTGTAACAGAAAACGCGAAAGATGGATTCCATACGAAAGGATATATTTTCAAAAAAGAGGAAATGTATCGAATTATTGTTGGAAGTTCTAATATGACGCTCAGTGCGCTTACAACAAATCGTGAATGGAATACAAAGATTGTTTCTACGGAGCAGGGTGAATATGCACGGAGCGTGGTTGCTGAATTTGAACAGTTGTGGAACGCGAAGCAATCATTATCTTTTGAACAGTTTATTGAAGCATATACAAATGTTTATACTAAGAATAAGATTATTCAGAGCCAGAAAGAAATTGCAAAGCAAGCAGAAGTTCCGTCTTTGGAAGTATATCGTCTGCAGCCAAATTCTATGCAGGTGGGATTTATAAATAATCTTCGAAAGATCTATGAAGCTGGTGAAGATAAAGCTTTGTTGATTTCTGCGACAGGTACTGGTAAAACCTATGCTTCTGCATTTGCGGCTAGAGAACTGGAGTTTAAACGTGTGCTGTTCCTAGTGCACCGTAACCAGATTGCAAAGCAAGCATTGAAGTCTTATCGCAAAGTATTTGATTGCAAAGTTTCCATGGGAATGGTTACTGGTAAATATCAGGACTACGATGCTGATTTTGTGTTTGCAACAGTTCAGACATTAAGCAAAGAAGATACGCTGAGTAGATATAAAAAAGAACATTGGGACTTGATTATCATTGATGAGGCACATCATAGTTCGGCAGATAGTTACAAGAAAATAATGGATTATTTCACGCCGAAGTTATGGCTGGGGATGACGGCAACACCGGACAAGCGTGACGATAATTTGGAAGGTAGAAATATTTATGAGATTTTCAATCATCAGATTGCATATGAAATCCGTCTACAGAATGCTATGGAAGAGGATTTGCTATGTCCATTCCATTACTTTGGAATTACAGATCTGGAAGTCATTGCAGATGCCGGGAAGTCATCGGAGCAAAAGATTGAGAACTTCAGATATTTAACGTCTGATGAACGCGTGTTAAATGTTATGAAGCAGGCTGAATTCTTTGGTCATAGCGGAGATAGAGTCAAGGGATTGATTTTCTGTAGTCGTATTGACGAGGCAAAAGAGTTGTCTGTTAAGTTTAATGAAAAAGGCTGGAGGACACTTGTACTTAGCGGTAGTGATTCGGAAACTGTGAGGGCGGCAGCCATTGAACGACTTGCTGGCGATGATGTAGAAGATGCATTGGATTATATTATTTCTGTGGATATATTCTCAGAGGGTGTCGATGTACCGGAAATTAATCAGGTTATTATGCTTCGTCCAACTGAATCACCGATTATTTTTATCCAGCAGTTAGGCCGTGGACTTAGAAAGACTGATGACAAAGAATACGTGGTTGTTATAGATTTTATCGGTAATTATCGTAATAACTTTATGATTCCGATTGCACTTTCCGGAGATAGAAGTTATAACAAAGACAATATCCGACGTTATGTAACGGAAGGTGGTCGTGTGATTCCGGGCGCGAGCACGATTCATTTTGATGAAATTTCAAGAAAGAGAATTTTCCAGGCGATTGATAATGCGAACTTTAGCGATATTAAATTGATCCGTGAGAACTATACAAATTTAAAAAATAAGTTAGGACGTATTCCAGCACTTGCTGATTTTGATAAGTATGGCGAAATGGATGTGTTGCGAATTTTTGATAATAACAGCCTGGGATCGTATTATAAGTTTCTTGTGAAATATGAAAAAGAGTATACAATTCGCTTGTCAAAAGATGAAGAAACAGTAATCGAATTTGTTTCTAAAAAGCTGGCAAGTGGAAAACGAATTCATGAATTGGAAATGTTGAAACGATTACTTAAATATCAGCATGGAATCATGGGGCTGTTAATGAAATCATTGCTCGATAATTATAATTGTTCAATGGATGATAACTGTGCAGAAAATGTTGTCAACATGATGACAAATGAATTTCCTACAAGTGCTGCTAAGAAAACGTATTCTCAATGTGTATTTCTCGAAAAAGAAGGTGAAGATTACAGAGTATCTAAGTCATTTGGAGAAATGTTACAGAACGAAGATTTCTACAATATTTTAGAAGAACTTATTGATTTTGGTATTTCCAGGTACAAAGAAAATTTCAGTAAGAGATATCAAGATACAGATTTGGTCCTTTATCAGAAGTATACATATGAAGATGCTTGTCGTCTGTTAAATTGGGAAAGAAACGAAGTGCCATTGAATATCGGTGGTTACAAGTATGACAAGAAAACAAAGACATTCCCAGTATTTATAAATTACGACAAACAGGATAATATTAGCGATACAACAAAATATGAAGACCATTTTACAAGTTACAATCGTTTGATTGCGATTTCAAAGAGTGGACGTAGTATTGAATCGGAAGATGTGCAGAATTTCCTGAATGCAAAGGAACGTGGAATCGATGTACAGCTTTTTGTAAGAAAAAACAAAGATGATAAAATATCAAAAGAATTCTATTATTTGGGGCGAATGTATGCTACAGGTGAAGTGAAAGAATTTACAATGCCGAATACGGATAAATCAGCAGTTGAAATCGAATGGGTATTAGACACTCCGGTAAGAGAAGATATTTATGAATATATTGTAAACGGATAATAGAAACGGTGGGAGATAAAATGAAAACAGTTAGAGTAGTAGCAGCAATTATTATTAATGATGGCAAAGTGTTTGCAACACAGCGCGGATATGGCGAGTTCAAAGATGGTTGGGAATTTCCAGGTGGAAAAATTGATGCTGGAGAGACACCAGAAGAGGCACTTGTTAGAGAAATAAAAGAGGAACTGGATACAGAAGTTGAAGTGAAAGAATTGTTAGAGACTGTAGAATATGATTATCCGAAGTTTCATTTATCAATGGATTGCTTTATTTGCAAAATTAAAGCAGGCGAGTTAGTGTTAAAAGAGCATGAAGCGTCGAAGTGGTTGACGAAAGAAACATTGGATAGTGTGGAGTGGTTGCCGGCAGATCTAGAGCTGATTGAAAAAATTGAAAATTATTTAAGGAAAGATTAAAATGTTTAGAATTACAGAAGGTGACTTTAAAAATCAAAAATATGGGGATGAAAGTTATCTATCGAATTGGCCAATGTTGTACATTTTGGAAAATGGAAAGCAAGCTTATATAGGTGAGTCGAATCATGTGAAAAATCGTATGTCTCAACATCATAGTTCAGTGGACAAACGAATTTTTGATAAAGTACATTTCATTTATTCTTCTAAATTTAATCAGTCAGTTACTTTTGATTATGAATCAAAATTGATTCAGTATATTGTGGCTGATGAATTATATGAAGTCCGTAATAAAAATGCGGGTATGGCTGATAAGGAATATTACGGAAAGAAAGAATATGATGAAAAATTTCAGGTTCTATGGCGTAGTTTACAGCGTGAAAAGATAGTGAAGCATTCTTTGGAAGAACTTGAAAATTCCGATTTATTCAAGTATTCGCCATTTAAAGAATTAAATAATGACCAAAGAGTGGCAGTAGAAGAAATTGTTGAGTCTTTAAAACAAGAAGAAAATCAAACGATTGTTGTGAATGGGATGCCAGGTAGTGGTAAAACAATTGTTGCAATTTTCTTGTTAAAATATTTAAGAGATAGTGAAGAGTTTAAAAATAAAAAAATAGGTTTTGTAGTTCCACAAACGTCCCTGAGAAAAACATTAAAAGGAATTTTTAAAAGTATTTATGGATTAAAAGCATCAGATGTATTAGCTCCTTCTGACGTGACAAAACAGTATTATGATATTTTACTTGTGGATGAAGCGCATAGATTACATCAGTACAAAAATATTTCATATATGGGTGCATTTAAGGCTAGTTGTGAGCGAATTGGTTTGACAACTGATAGCGATGAGTTAGACTGGATACTTCATCAATGCAAATGTCCTGTGCTTTTTTATGATGAGATGCAGGTTGTTGGTCCGTCTGGAATTGATGTCAAAAGATTTCGTAGCAAAATGAAAATAGAACAAGCCAGACGAACGATGACTTATTATAATTTACTAACACAGATGCGAGTAAAAGGTGGGAATGATTACATTTCCTATGTAAAAGAACTTCTGTCTGGAGAAGTCAAAGAAAAGAAAGAATTCAAGAATTATGATTTAATACTAATGACCGACTTCACGAAGTTCAATGATTTAATGTATCAGAAAGAACAAGAAATTGGTTTGGTGAGAATGGCAGCAGGATACGCATGGGATTGGATTAGTAAAAAAGATATAACTCTTTATGACATTGATATTCAGGGGATAAAGAAACAATGGAATCATTGTACAGAAGGATGGGTTCATTCAGAAAATGCAATTAATGAGGTTGGATGCATTCACTCTACACAGGGATATGATTTGAATTATGCTTTCATTATTATAGGGAATGAAATAGGATATGATCCGGATAAGAAGAAAATTATGGTTCGTGCAGAAAATTACTATGATCAAAATGGGAAAAAGACGACAGGATATGAAGAACTTTTAGAGTATATACAGCATATTTATTATGTTCTTATGACGAGAGGTATTCGAGGAACATATTTATATGTATGTGATCAGAATTTAAGAGAGTATATTTCACAATATGTTGATACTGAATAATGAGAAAAGAGGTATATCTAAATGACACAAGAAACGATAAATGAAGTATTAAAGTTCCGAGACGATAGAAACTGGAAGCAGTTTCATAATCCAAAAGATTTGGCAATTTCTATCAGCTTAGAAGCTTCAGAGTTATTGGAAGTGTTCCAATGGAGTGCTACAGATGTTGTTTGTGAGAATAAACTGGAGAAGATAAAAGAAGAACTGGCAGATGTTGTAAATTATTGTATTTTGATGGCTGATACTTGTGGGTTGGATTTGGATGAAATTGTTTCTGAAAAAGTAAAAAGAAACAACGAGAAATATCCGGTTGAGAAAGCCTTTGGAAGTAAAGAAAAGTATACAGAACTAAACTGATATAAGTGTTACGTTGGGAGTATACACACATGCTTATATGGATAAAGTCAGTGAAGAAATGTATAGCATTGAATAAAAACAAGCACAAGCATAATACATCAAATTTACATCATTTGAGTTGGAAATTATAGAAAATCATACGATATTATAAAAGTTTGGGTTCCTAGTAAAAATGCTAGAAACCATATAAATACAGGAAAATACAAGGAATTTAAGGAGATTAAATAATTGAAAAAATGGATTTGAACCGTATTTTATTATGTAGTAAATGAATGGTAGCGGAGTTAACAATTCGCAAAAATATATTGGTGTAGCCTACTTGAATTTCTTTGTACGCCATGATATGATAAATAAAAATTACTATTTTGGTAATTTTTATTTAAAGAAGGAGGATGCATGATATAGAAATTCAATATAAAGATAAGAAAGTTGAAAAACTTTGTATAGACTTAAAGAAGGCTAAGAAGGATTTGCCTGCTAATGTTGCTGAAAAGCTCCATGCACTTATCAATTTAATTGAAAGCGCAGACAATCTAAAAGATATAGATGAATTACAGATATATCATTTACATCCTCTGCATGGGCAACGAGAAGGTCAGTACGCTTTGGATGTGGCTGGAAGAAAATCAGGATATCGCTTAGTCATTATTCCACTAGATGCCAATGGAAATGAATGGAAAGAAAAAGATGTAAATGTTGTTTATAAATCAACAGAAGTAATTATTGCGTGGGAGGTGTCTAATCACTATGAATAAAATTGAATATCAAGAGTTGATTGCATTCCACCCTGGCTATTATGTGAAGGATTATATTGATGAGCAGGGCATTACACAGGAAGAATTGGCAAAGCGTCTTCAAACTACACCAAAGTATATAAGTGATTTGGTGAACGGAAGAATTAATTTAACTGATGAGATGGTGTTAAAACTTTCTATTGTATTTGGGACATCAACAAAATTGTGGTTGAATTTAAAGCAAAAATATATCGAAAAAAAATTAGAAATTGAAAAACGAATAAGAATAGATCAAGAATGTGAACTTGCAAAAAAACTTGATTATAAGTTTTGGGTTGATTTAGGATTAGTTAAAGCAACAAGGGTTACAGCAGAAAAAGTACAGGAACTTCAAAGATATTTTAAAGTATCTTCACTTAGCGTACTTAGTCAAAGAGATTTTCTCGTTCAATATAGAACCAGCGTTTCTGAAGTGACAGATGTAAATGTAATCAATGCAAATGCCTGGGTGCAGACTGCAATTAACTTAGGTACACAGAAAGAAGTAGAATCATTTGATAAGAAACAACTTTTAGAGGCAATTCCAGAAATTCGAAGTATGACTGTGCAGAATCCTAAAGATTTCTATCCTAGATTGAGAGATTTATTGGCAAGCTGCGGTGTGGCTCTTGTTTTGCTTCCGAATCTTAAAAATTGCGGTGTGAATGGTGCTGTAAAATGGCTTGGCAAAGACAAGGTTGTTTTGGCTTTGAACGATAGAAGAAAATATGCAGATACTTTCTGGTTTGCATTATTCCATGAATTAGGTCATGTACTTCAACAAAGAATAAAGGTTCTTTTGGTGAGCGAAATAAAAAAAGCCGGACTTGAAACAGATGATCTTATTCAAAGACTTGAGACAGAAGCAGATACTTTTTCTCAGAACACATTAATTCCAAAAGCAGAATACGATGAGTTTTTAATGATGAACAGGAGAGGTTTTACTGCCGAAGCAATCAGAAGCTTTGCGGCTAGAATAAACGTGTTACCGGGGATTGTTGTCGGTAGGTTACAACATGATGGTTACTTGACTAATCAGACAACATTGAATAGTTTAAAAATAAAATATGTGATTGGATAGACATTAGGGAAATCAATATTGGGGGCTGTTGCAAAATAGATGAATAATCTATGGAGTAGTAGCCTCTTTTTGGAAGGAGGTACTAATATGCCATTAGAAATAGGCGGAAGAGCGGATAAAATGGGCAATAGGTATGAAATAAGATGCATTATCTATGAAATGCTTAAAGTTCTTAGAGAGATTAATTATAGTGTTGTTATAGAGGCTCTTGGAGATGATGAAGTTGGAACTGATATTCTAATTACTGATTTTGAAGGAAGAAAAGAACATCAACAATGTAAAGCTCGAAATGCGAGTAAAGAATATTGGTCGATTGCTGATTTGAAATCACGTAATATATTGAATAATTGGAAAAAACAATTAGAACGAGGAAATGATAGAAAAGTAGCACTAGTAAGTGCAGTAGGGTGTACACATGTTGTTGATTTACACGATCGTGCAATAAATTCAACTAATAATCCAAATGATTTTTATGAGTATCAAATAAAATCAGGGAGTAAGGAATTTCAGGCTTCGTACAAAGATTTTTGCAAAGGAATGGGGCTAGAAGTTTCTGATGCAGCTGACATAGCTAAGAGTATAGAGTTTTTGAGACGCATAAGTTTAAAACAGATGTCAGAATATACATTACAAGAAAACATATTGCAGGAAATTAGTTATTATTTCGCAACAGACAAAGAAAAAGTATACAACGCATTTGTTGCGTTGGTGGTTGATTCTGATATCTATGGAAAAGAAATAACAGCTTTAGAGTTAAGAGAGTATTTTGTGAAACAGGGCATAAACATGCGTATGCTGAATGGGGATAAACGTATTCTTCCGCAGGTTGAACTAGTCAATAAGGAATATAGAGGAAGCTTTAAACCATTGAAGGAAGGGCTAATTGACAGAAAAGAATTTAAAGAATGTATTGAAGCAATAAATGATGAGCAATCATTTGTTATTTCTGGAAATGCGGGATATGGTAAAAGTGGATGTACAGAAGCTATTTTGAATTATTGTGAACGAGAAAATATTCCATACATTGCCATTAAATTAGATAGAAGAATTCCTCATGGTAATAGTGAAATTTGGGGACAAGAGTTGGGATTCCCGAGTTCAATAGTATATGCACTCGATGTCATATCAAAAGAAAAATCGGCAGTGTTAGTATTAGATCAATTAGATGCACTCAGATGGACACAAGCAAATTCAAGTGAAGCTTTGTCTGTTTGTATGGAAATAATCAGACAAGTTAGATATTTGAACTATGAAAGAGCAAAGAAAATTATAATAGTGTTTGTGTGCAGAGAGTATGATTTACGCAATGATAACAACATTAAATCTTTGTTTGAAAAAGAAAATAGTGTCACCCATCAAGTCGAGTGGAAAAAAATTGTAATCAAAGATTTTGATGAAGCTGTTGTGAAAAAGGTTGTAGGAAAAAAATATGCGGATTTGACTTTAAAAACAAGACGTTTGTTACAAGTACCTAGTAATCTTTATATATGGCAACATTTAGATGAAGAGGAGGCCGATAGTGATTGTACGACAACCAGTCATTTAATAGATGTTTGGTTCCGACAAATTTGTAAAAAAAGTAACAGTATTGGTGTAGATGAAAAAATTGTTAGAGATACTGTGCATTCCACAGTGGATTTATTAGATAAAATAGGACGCTTATATGCTCCGAAAAGAATATTAAATGTAGATGAAAGAGGACTTGATTATCTAGTATATGCAGAATTGCTTATAAAAGATGGACAAAAAATTGGTTTTGTCCATCAGTCAATTTTAGATTATTTCATTTCAAATAGAATGACCGACATGTTTTTGGCCGGAGATGGCATTGAACAGATTGTAGGTGAAATGAATAAGCAAATACCAGGTAAGCGTTATCAAGTTCAGATGTTTTTACAAAATTTACTTGAGTATGATAGTGGCGACTTTTTATCTGCTGGAATCAAAATGCTGGGATCTACACAGATAAGATTTTATGTAAAATATGTATTTTATGAGATTTTAAGACAAGTAACCAATCCGGATGAGAAGATTGTAGAATATGTAAAAAGAGAATGTAAAGATGAGCATAGGTGGGAGTATTTTGTAAATAATGTTGTATGTGGAAGATATGAGTACATTACTATATTAAGAGAGTCTGGAATTTTGGAACAGTGGTTTTCTGATGATAAAAAGAAAAGTACTGTTTTTGTCGTACTTAAAAGTGTTAGTCCGAACTTGGATGTGGAAGATATTGAGTTTATAAAAAAGCATTCATTTGTAAATGAAGAAGATGACAAACAATTTATGGGATGCTTTTTACATGACATTATGAAAGAAAGTGATGAGCTATTTGAATTAAGATTATTGTTCTATAATAAATATCCAGAATGGTCACAAGAACTGTACATAAACGTTAAAGAAATGATGAAACATTGCGAATCAAGAACGATTAGATTGATAGCGTTTTGGCTAAAAAACAAAATTACATCTAAGGGAAAAAACATTTATCGATATGAGGAAGAATTGATTGATGAAACAGATACTTATTTAATGCAGAATGGTAAATTTGTTTTAGATGAATTAATTCAATATATTCCTCTACAAGATGAAGATAAAGTATATTACAGTGATTGGTCTGGAAGGTTCCCATATCATAGAGGATTAGAACGAGCCGTGGTCGAACTAATTAAAAAGGCCAATAAGGCGATAATATCTACAGAACCTGAATACTTTTGGAAATATTATACTCCATACATGGGTACAAATTATGCAGTGTTTAATGAAGTGATATTACATGGAATGTAATTTCTTCCAGAATCATATAGTGAGCGAATTATTGAATACTTGACAGGAGATTTTGATAAAAAGGTATTTGATCATACAAGTGGAGCGGAAAATCAACTAGAACTGGTTAAAAATGTACTTAAAGTTCATACATACTATGTATTGTACAGAATCGTGTTTACTTACATTTCTTGAGGTGGTGGAAAAGTACCATTCACCACAAAGTGCTGAATGGTATAGGCGGAGAATCGAATTTAATAAACAAAAAGAATATTCACGTGTGTATTGGAGTTTTTGGGGAGATTTTCAGTACCATATATTACAGTGTATCCCATGTGAACGGCTAACATCTAAGTATAGAGAATTATTAAATGTGCTTGATAGAAAATTTAATGGAAAAGCAGACCGTTACATCAATAGAGATGGACATTCGGGATGGGTGAAATCTCCTGTGGCAGGTAAACGGATAGGGAAAAAACAATGGCTACAAATTATTACTAACAAAAAAATATCGGATAGAAAACATTCTAACTGGAAAGAAGTGAAAGGTGGATTCATAGAAAGCTCTTTAGACATGTATGTAGGAGATTTTCAATCAGCAGTAAAAGTTGCACCAGTAGAAATGATAAAAATGGTGATTGCAAATAAAGAAAATGTTTTACCAGCTTATGTCGATGCAATGTATTCGGGTGCAGAGTTTTCAGATGCTATTGAACAAGTTGATAAAAATCTTTGGGAACAAGTGTTTAGTGAATTTCCGTGCGATGTGAAAAGCCAGAGAGCATTATATTTTTGTCGAATAATTGAAAAAGCGAAGATTTATTCGTGGTCAGATGAAGTGATAGAGAAACTGAAGGAAATTGCAATTCATTACGAAAGTGAAAAAGAGGAACAAGTAAAAGATGGTAAAAAAATGAATTGCGAGGATTTAATAAGCAAATCTTTAAATTGCGCAAAAGGTTATGCGATAAGAGCGATCGGTCATCTTTTGTGGGATAATAAAGAACTGTTTGCAGAGTTTAAAGAAGTTATAGACAAACTCACATTAGATGATGATAAGGCTGTACGAATGGCCTGCTTTAATGCATTATGGCCTATTTATAATATTGATAGAGAATGGGCGGAAGAAAGAATACTTCGTGTATATGAGACAGATGTTCGAATGGCAGGATTTCAGAATTCAAAGGATATGTTTTTTAGATTATATCCAAAATATAAAGAACGTACATTGTCGATAGTTCAAAACTGTTTTGAGGCAGATGACAAACGACTTATGCAAATGGGAGGACATACGATTTGTGAGTTTTACATTAGACATAATGAGTTCAAAGACGTGATGTCTAAGATGGAACAACTGAGGGAAGAACAAGTAAAAGCAATTTTGCATATGGCAGTTATATATCTTAAATATGATGAATATCGTGAAATAAGTAAAACAATTATTTTGAGATATAAAAATTCAGATATTGATGTTGAATATCCATTAGGTAGTATGTTTCATGATAATCTTGTTGATGTAGAGCGTGATTCGGAATTCTTAAGAACGATTATGAAATCACAAGTAAGTAAACGAATGGTTTATTCGTTTGTCCACTATTTGGAAGAAAATGCATATTCATTGATTGCATATTCGGAAGTGATAATTGCATTATGTGAGAACGTGTTAAGTATGTCTAGAGAAGAATTAGAAAGACACTGGGGAATAGATAGTGATATTTCAAAACTTATTATTGCATTATATGATGAAACTGCAAATTCAGAAAAAGAGACCGAACAGAAAATAGCAGAAAAGTGTTTGGAACTATGGGATGTGATGTTTGAAAAACAAATTGGACAAGTAAGAGATTTAAGTAGAGAATTGATGGAACGTTGATATATTTTTTAGACGGTAGGAGTATACAAGTTTCCCAGCGGAGAAGTCCAACTGAGTATTAAGTGAAAAAATTATAGAAATCAAGCCTTCTTCATAGTATATTAACAGTATGCTATGGCAGAGGCTGCGTAAGCGATGGATAATCACCCGGTCATGACTTCCAGGGAACCTTAAATGTTTAGATTCCACATTTTTCGGGGCTTATATTTTCGATATCTACGATCCCTGTGCATCTTTTTTATAAGACCATTCCATGGCAGCGGCTATTTTATGTCTGCGGGCTCATTTTTGTAGTTCGGCATATACAGCAACGAGGTGTATATTGATAGATGTTCAGGTTGTTCGCTTTTGCTGTTTCTATGAGGCTTAATACGATGACACTTTTACACCTTTTGTGGCATAACATATGCCATAACACACCAATTTATGCCAGAAAGCAATTTTTTACAAGGGCTCACAAAGCCCGAAATACCAAGAAAAACTAAGAAATGCGAGGTTATGCAACAATGATAAAAGTATTATTCATCTGCCACGGCACTCTTTGAAGAACTCCTTAAAAAGTCAGTAAAATCAATACTTGGAAGGTATTTGTGTGGAAGAAATAACCCGAAAATAACCCATAGATTTTTGTGTGAGTGTTACAAGATAA
>OLNJ01000961.1_pt1 | contig 18582 bp, 20 predicted proteins | sample 1672191 | NCBI WGS metagenome assembly OLNJ01 (sample SAMEA3136657, study PRJEB25190) | human gut metagenome | biome: human gut; feature: human-associated habitat; material: faeces | place: Austria | collected 2013 | reverse complement strand
TTATTTTTAAATGTAGATAAAAATTAATTAATAAAGGAAATAATATATTTATAAGATATTTATAATTACATATTAAAGGTCGTTAAGGTTATTATTATTTGAGTTATTTAGTGGTTCGTTATTAGACTTAAATAAACTCTTAACAGATTCTAAAAAATCAGGAATTGAATCTACAATTCTATCTACTGTTGTATCATAATCCATAGGTAACAACTTAACGCTATCTCCTCTTATAACTAAAAAGGCTACTGGTTTAACACTTACACCTGCACCAGACCCTCCACCAAAAGGATATTTATCAAAATCATCTCTTTTAGCTAAAGTTCCAAATTCACTTCCACCAGAAGCAAAACCAAAAGAAACTTTTGATATTGGAACTATATAATTCCCGTCAGCGGTTTCTATAGTATCACCAATTACGGTATTTACGTCTATCATATCTCTTAAATTTTCCATAGTACTTCTCATAAGATTCTCAAGTTCGTGTTTATTTTCCATAGCTTTGCCCTAAAACTATAGGGACACCTCCTTTTTTCGTATCAAAAACAATATATAAATAATTTGTGCAAAATTAAAAGTAATTATACAATTTAAAGTCAAATTAATATTAAATTTATTTTTGAAGTTTGGATTTAAGGAATAGTTAAATTTTTTTACTTTAAAAAAATCAGAAAAAACTTTAAGGAATATAAAGTTTAAATTGCTAAAAAATCCATATGACATAGCAGTTAATGCAGCGTCACTAAAACTATAATTTCCTAAAAGGGAAAATTTTATTGAAGGCTTAAACTTATTAATTTTTAGCCTATAATAAACTTTTTTCATTGAAAATGATTTTTTATTACTTTCTTTATTTTTAGTTTTAGCATTATTTACTTTTTGATTTTTATTATTTTTTTTAGAAGAATTAGATTTACGATTTAGTAATTTACGTATGATACCATCATTATTAGAATAAAGATTAATTCCATATAGCTTTAAATAATAATTATCATTGCTATAATGGGCACTAACCTTTATTGGAATTGGTAATAAAATTATAAAAATAAAGAATAATAATAATATAAAAAAAATCATAAAAATCTCTCCTAAACTCTTTTATGATTATATCCAAAAATATGAAAAATAAACAATAAAATTTATATTGTATTGGGAGTAAAAATAAGATTTTTGAAAAAACTAGATATCAGATAGACAAATGGAGGTGAATAGAATGAATAGGAAAACTATTATAAAGGTAATATGTTCAATTCTATTAATTATGCAAAGTTATTCTATTTGCAGTGCTAGTGTTCTCTTTGAAGAAGATAGTGAAGAAATGGAAGATGAAATAATAATAACAGAAGATAGAGAGATAAATGATGTAGATAATAGCTTAGTTTTAGATAAATTAAGAGTAAATGCAAGAAACGCTATAGCTATAGATGGAACAACAAGACAAATTTTATATGAACAAAATTGTTATGAAGTAGTTCCTATGGCAAGCACGACCAAAATTCTTACAGCTTTAGTAGCTTTAAATGAAGGTGATTTAGATAGAGAACTTACTGTAACTAAAAATGCTGCAAGTATTAGAGGGTCAAAGGTTGGATATAAAGCAGGAGAAACTATTAAGCTAAGAGAGCTTTTATATGGATTAATGCTTAAATCAGGAAATGATGCAGCTATTACTATTGCAGAAGGTTTAGGAGGAAGTATTGAAAACTTTTCTAAGATTATGAATCATTATGCTACAAGTTTAGGGTTAACTACATCACATTTTGAAACTCCTCATGGATTAGATAGCCAAAAACATTATTCATCAGCTTATGATTTAGCTATATTAACTGCAAAAGCTATGGAAAATGATACTTTTAAAGAGATTTGTGGAGAAAAATTAATTACACAAGATAAATATAACTTTACAAGAGAGTATCAAAATATAAATAAAATATTGTGGAAGATACCTGATGCAAATGGAGTTAAAACAGGATATACAGGCGGTGCTGGAAAATGCTTAGTATCTTCAGTTAAGCATGAAGGAAGAAACATAATTATTGTAGTATTAAACTGCAGCGATAGATGGAATGTTACAGAAAAAATATTTAATTATGTTTGTACAAACTATGATTTTAAGAAAGAAAGTAATAGTGAGATAATTAAGTCTAATGCTATTTCTAATTTAGGATCTATCGTTGAAGAAGCGGATTTTCAGTATGGTAGTAAAGAAAAGGCAAACTTAGAAGTTGAAGTTTTTAAACCTATAATGAATGTATTAAAAGGTGATATTATAGGTAAAATTTCATTAAAAGATGAGGGAAATGAAGTTTTAAGACAAGAAATTAGATGCAATAAGAATATTTCAAAAGATAAATACGATACGGTTTTATCTATGAGTCATTCTGATAAAGAAGATACTAGTGAAAGTTAGTATCTTCTTTTTTATTGAAGTAATAATTTGAAATTTAAAATAAGAAAACGATATCTAAAAAAAAGTAATAAAAAATGAAAAAAATATATTCAAATATTGGTTTTATTAGTATACAATGTTAAGTAATAAATAGGAGTGTTGTTAAATAAAAGGAGTTAGGTTATGAAGAAGACTAAAATTAAAGATGTTGAAGTTTTAGCTAGAACAAAATTTTTAAGTTTATATAATGCAAAATATGAAAATAAGAATGGTAGAGAAAAAAATTGGACTATTGCTTCAAGAAAAGGAACTGAAGTTTTAAATGAAACATTACTTCAAGGAAAAGAAGATAAAGTTGATGCAGTAGTTATAGTAGCTTTTCATAAGAGTGAAAAAAAGTTAGTTTTAGTTAAACAATTTAGAGTTCCAATTAATGATTATATATATGAGCTTCCTGCAGGACTAGTTGATCAGGGAGAAGATGCTTTAAATTCATTAAAAAGAGAATTAAAAGAAGAAACAGGTTTAGATCTTGTTGAAATTATACCAGGTATAGGAAGAGATAAAGTTTATTTATCACCTGGAATGACTGATGAGTCAGTAAATCTAGTTTATTGTACTTGTGAAGGTGATATTTCAAAAGATGGGTTAGAAGAGGATGAAGATCTTGAGCCATTATTAATATCAAAAGAAGAAGCTAAAGCTATATTAGAAAGTGATAGTAAAATAGACATTAAATGTCTTATGGTTTTACAATCATTTATTAATATAAATACAGATATCTAAAGAATAGAGGAGATTACTTATGAAGAAAAATGAATATGGTTTATTTACAGCTATTGCTATGATAGTTGGCGTAGTGATAGGATCTGGAATATTCTTTAAGAGCGACAACATTTTAGTTGCAACTGGTGGAAGCATTAGTTTAGGAGTTTTAGTTTTCGGCTTAGCAGCTATAGCAATTATATTTGGAAGTTTAACTATTTCTGAACTAGCGTCAAGAACTTCACAAGCTGGAGGAGTTATAGCTTATGCAGAAGAATCTTATAATAAATCAGTTGCATGTGCATTTGGATGGTTCCAAACATTTTTATATTTTCCAACATTAATTGCTGTAGTATCATGGGTTGCAGGTATATATATTTGTATGTTGTTTGGATTTGAAAGTACATTAAATGTACAAATATTTATTGGACTAGCTATTACAATAGTTTTATTTATTACAAATACACTTTCAGCAAAATTAGGTGGATATTTTCAAAATGCATCAACGATAATCAAACTAATACCTTTAATATTTATAGCTATAATTGGATTAATATTTGGTGATGTATCTAAGGTATCATTTTCAGATGTCACAACAATGCAATCAGCTGGATGGATAACAGCAATTGCTCCTATAGCATTCTCTTTTGATGGATGGATAGTAGCAACATCAATTGGACATGAAATTAAAGATTCTAAAAGAAATTTACCAAAAGCATTAATTATTGCACCAATATTTATCCTACTAGTATATATTATATACTTTGTTGGTGTATCTACATATTTAGGACCTGATGCAGTAATGAGCTTAGGAGATGGACATGTTGACTTAATTGCAAATAAGATTTTAGGACCTTTTGGGGCAAAGATAATCTTAATATTTGTAATAATATCAATTATTGGAACAGTTAATGGATTAATCTTAGGATTAATAAGATTACCATACTCTTTAGCAATTAGAGAAATGTTCCCAAATTCTAAGAATATTTCTAAATTAGATAAAAAAATAAATATGCCACTAAACTCAGCAATGGTAGCATTTGCTTTATGTATTTTTTGGACAATAGTACATTACTTAACTACAAAATTTGGATTATTATCTAATTCAGATATTTCAGAGATATCAATTACTGTAAGCTATGTTATGTATATTCTTTTATATGTAAAAGTTTTTAAACTTGGACGTGAGGGAGAAGTTAAAGGATTATGGAGAGGAACTATAAATCCTATATTAGCTATTATTGGATCTTTAATAATACTTACAGGTAGTTTAGGTAATGAATTATTCTTTGTATATGCATTAGTATGTGGTATGGTTATTTTATCTTCAGTAGCTTTTTGGAAGAAGAGAGCTGGAGAATTAGAATTAGCATAACAAAAGAATTTAGGATAGATTAAATTTAATCTCTCCTTTATTTTTTTGTAATAAAACAAGTTTTAGAATAATAAGTTAGTAAAGAGAAATAAATTATAATTTTGGAGGAATTAGTATGAAATTGTTTGGAAAGGTTACAAGCAACATAGAGGAAAATGAAAATTTAACTCCAGAAGCAACAGAAAAGAAGGAAAACATACTAGATTTAGAAGTTATAAAATTCGTAATAAATGAATTTCCACAATTAGGAGAAGATATTAAAGATGCATTAGATAACTTAATAAATACTCTGGATAAATCAATTGATATAATTGAAGATAGGTCTACTGAAGTTATAAAAGTAAGTAGAGATTATAAGTTAAGTGGAAAATATCGAGAGACTTCACAAAAACTATATGAGATTAATAAAGATATAAATGAATATATCAATTGGATGGATAAAAATCTAAAAAATCACAATGAAAAAAATATAGCAATAGAAAAGGTTGAAAATGTAGAAAAAGAAGAAATTACTTACGATGAAGAGAATGCTTTAGATGCAGATGAGATAAAATTAGATGATTATATAGAAAAATTTATTTATGAAGATTTTACAGGCTATGAACCATGTAAATTGAAACTAGAAAACTATGAAGAGTGTGTTGATGGTTGGGATGATACTATAGTTAAGACAGCAGATATTCTTAATAAGAAATTCAAATGTGATAAGAATCTTAACTTTAACAATATAAATACTGATAAAAAAGTGATTGGTAAGAAATCAAAGCAAAATGATTCTAGAGATATTATTATAGAAATGTTAGAAGATCATAACATTTCTTTAAGTAATTTTAAGATGTATATAAAAATGGTTAAATAAATATTACTTTTAGTAGTATCAAGTAAAATTGGAATTCATTATTATAATGAATTCCTGTTTTTTGTTTTAGCAAACTTTATCATTAATTTCTGAGAAAATATTTATTGAAATTAATATCTTAATATCAAAAATTATACTTTATTAAATTATATCAAGTAAGCATTTATCAGAGTTTTAATTATTTAAGTTATAAAAATAATATTTTTTATAATAAAATTTTATAATAAATTACACGTTGTAACATTTTATTATTTTGAAAATAATCTATATAGTGTATATAAATTAATTAAGGAGCTAGCATGTTTAAGGAAGCTATAGATTGCATTGATGCTGGTACTGAGTATTGTCCTTGTCATTTAGCAGCATCTGGAGAATGTATTTTATGTTCACAGCTTCATGGAAGCAACTTTTGTGATTGCTTAAACTGGAAAGGGGTTTGCATATACCAAGAGTTTCATGATAATGGCAATAAACCTAAAGAAGAAAGAAAAGTCTATACTTGTAAGGTAGTAGATAGAATTTTATATGAAGACTCATTATTAATAATTAAATTTGAAGCACCTCATAAATTAGCAATAGATTTAGCTAAACCAGGTAGTTTCATATTTATAAGAAGTGATGAAAATATTTATTACGATGTTCCGATATCAATATTAGAATCTGATATAGATAATAATGTAATCACTGTAATGATTGAAGTAAGAGGTATTAAAACAAAGAAAATATTAGATTTAAAAAAGGAAGGAAATATAGTAATAAGAGGTCCTTATTGGAACGGAGTATTTGGGATAAAGAACATAGAAAAACAAAAAGATAATCATGTTTTGGTATTAGCAAGAGGAATAGGTATGGCACCAATGATACCTGTATTAAAAAAATTAGTTCAAAATGACAATAAAGTTACTTTAATTGTTGATAAGCAACCATTTGAAGATATATATGTTACAGAATGGCTAGATAAGTTAGGACTAATTCCACAAGAGATGAATTTAATTGAAAAGGGACAATTATCACCAGAAGGTAAAGTAGCTATTAAATCACTTATAAAATATAATAATGTATCTTTAATCCATATAGCTGGTGCAGATATATTAACTTATAAAGTAATAGATTATTTAGATGAATTAGAAAGAAAAGATATAGATTTATCATGTTGTAATAATATGAAGATGTGTTGTGGAGAAGGAATATGTGGTAGTTGTACCGCTAGATTTAGTGGTCACAGAGTAAAGAGGCTTTGCAAAGTTCAAACAGATCCGCGTAGTATCTTTGGGGGAAGGAGATTTATATGAAGGTAATTATAGTAGGTGGAGGATGGGCTGGTTGTGCAGCTGCAATTACAGCAAAAAAAGCAGGAGCAGAAGTCCATATATACGAAAAAACAGATTTGCTTTTAGGACTTGGGAATGTTGGCGGTATAATGCGTAATAATGGTAGATATACTGCATCAGAAGAACTTATTGCATTAGGAGCAGGAGATTTAATAAAGCTTACAGATAAATGGGCAAAACACAGAAATATAGATTTTCCAGGTCATAAGCATGCAACATTATATGATGTAAATATAATTGAAGGAAAAGTAAGAGAATACCTTTTAGGTATGGGAATAAAACTACATCTCGAAAAGAGAGTAAAGGATGTAGACATTGAAAAAAATAAGATAAATGGAATATTATTAAGTGATGATACTTATGTAAGTGGAGATGTATTTATTGAAACTACAGGCTCTACAGGACCAATGGGTAATTGCTTAAGATATGGTAATGGATGCTCAATGTGCATATTAAGGTGTCCAGCTTTTGGACCAAGACTAAGTATAAGTGCAAGATGCGGTGTTCAAGATATACAAGGGGAAAGAGCAGATGATTCTTTAGGAGCATTTTCAGGATCTTGTAAACTTGCAAAAGAAAGTTTATCAGAAGATATAAGAAATGAATTAGATCAAAAGGGTGTTGTAGTATTAAAGGTTCCAGAGGAGGATGTAAACTACGATAAGTTAAATAAAAAGGTATGCCAACAATATGCTTTAAAAGAATTTGCAGAAAATATTGTATTACTAGATACAGGTCATGCTAAGCTTATGACAACTTATTATCCATTAGAAAAGCTTAGAAAGATTAAGGGATTAGAGTATGCTAAGTACGTTGATCCTTATGCAGGAAGTAAAGGAAACTCAATAAGATACCTTTCAGTAGCTCCAAGAACTAATGATATGAAGGTAGTAGGAGTAGATAATTTATTCTGCGCAGGAGAAAAATCAGGATTATTTGTTGGTCATACAGAAGCAATATGTACAGGATCACTAGCAGGTCATAATGCTGTAAGACTTATGTTAGGAATGCCGCTGTTAATATTACCAGCATCAATAGCAATAGGAGATTTAATTGGATATGCAAATGAAAAAGCAGCGACAAGAGAAGGAAGAATGAATAGATATACTTTTGCAGGAGCAGGATATTTAAAGAGGATGGAAGAGTTAGGTCTTTATACCACTGATATAAATGAAATTAATAATAGGATTAAGAAAGTTAATTTAGATAATATATTTGAGCAAAAACTTGTATAGATTTCAATTTAAGGAGCTGTTACATTAGTGTAACGGCTTTTAAGCTTAATTTTAAAATATAACTAATATATTTTATCTAATTAAAATGAGATTTAAAGATACAGAAGTTAAGGTAATGAATAAGTAATAAAAAGCAGATTTTATGGGGGAATAAAAGATATTGAAGAAAATAATTTGTACTTATATCTAGCAATAGGGAAGTACAAAGTTCTATTTTTATGAACCCTTATTAAATAATCAAATAATTAGATGAAAAAACAATGCGTATGCTTTTAGCTATGGTAGTTAATGTGGTGCTGAGGAATGAAAACAACCAGAAAAGAAACCAACAGAATGCAGTTCAGCATGTGGTTAATGTGATAAATAATTAAAGCTTATCATTTTGATAATTAGATATTATTGAGGGGATATATGAAGAAATAATAATATTTATATAGATGAAGCTTAATTTAAAATCTATTTAGGAATAGAGTGTTTAAATTAAATGGACAAAAATTTATAAGAATAAAAATTGTATGTCTAAGAAAAAGATTAGAAGATTGGCTTAATAGATTAAAGATAGCAATTGCTAAATATATTAAAAGTAAACTATAATTAAATGTAATAGTAAGTAAAGAATTAAAGATGTATATAAGATGAGTTTTAATTAATGCAGGAAGGAACAGCTCTATAAATTATACAATAAAACAAGTGGCAGAGAAATTAGGAGTAAGTGTATCAACATTAAGATATTACGACAAAGAAGGACTTATGCCATTTGTTGATAAAAAAGAAAACGGAACAAGAGTTTTTAAGGATGAGGATTTTGGAGGACTACAAATGATTTCATATATGAAAAGCTCTCGTATGCCAATTAAGGAAATTAAGAGGTTTATGGATATGTGTTTAGTAGATGACGATACTTTAGAAGAGAGATTACAGTTTTTTTATTATCGTAAGAAAGCTGTAAATCAGTAAATAGATGAATTTAATAAGGTTAGAGCTGATATTTTAGGAGGAAAATGTAATGTCAATTATAGAAAGATTAAAATCTCAAGATGATTTAACTCCTGTTGAGTGTGAGCTAGTTAGATATATATTAGAAAATCAAGATAAAATAATAAATCTTAATATATCAGATTTAGCAGCAATAACTTTTACTTCTAATGCAACGATAGTACGACTTTGTCGTAAAATTGGATTAAGTGGATACAGACAATTTAAAGTTCAGTTTATTAAAGAAGTGGAAAAAAGGCGAAAAGAAAAGAGCGATGTTGATATAAATCATCCTTTTGGTGAAAAAGAAAGTGAAGAGGAGATAATTAAGAGAATAGCTGATTTATCTAAAGAGGCTATTGATACATGTTATGAATCAATAGATTCTTTAGCAATTTCAAAAGTAGCTAAATATATAATAAATGCTAATAGTACATATATATATGCAAATGGTGATTCTCTTATAAGTTCAATAGGTTTTGCAAATAGATTGAGTAAATTAAAAATAAATACTGTTATAGCAAATCAATATGGTGAGATTTCTACTAATACTTATAATGTTACAAGAGATGATGTAGCTTTGTTTGTATCATATTCAGGGAAAAATCTAATTCAAGATAGATATATGAGGGTTTTAAAGAGAAGTGGATGTAAAATATTAATTATAACTGCCGATAAGAATATATCTGGATATGATGGAACTATAATATTTCCTAATAGAGAAGCAGTTGAAGGAAAAATAGCTACATATTATTCTCAAATAGCAATTAATTATATTTTAAATTGTATTTATGCTATTATTTTTGCCAGCGATTTTAGAAAAAATTATAATAAAAAATATAAAATAGAAAAGTTAGAACAAAAATAAAGTTCAGGTTTGTATTCTCTTAGAGTGCAAATTCTGAACTTTTTTTTCAGAATTCTAGGATTTATAGATATAGATATTTTAGTATGATAACATGAAGTTGAAAGGGGAGAAGTATACATGGATTATAAAGAATTACTTAAAGAGGATAGTGAGATTATATTAGATTCTTTTATGAATAAGGATGCATTTATTTTAGGAAAATACATAAGTGAAATTGCAATATCTAAAAATTATGCTGTTGCAATTAGAATAATTAAAAATAATAATATAGTTTTTGAGTATTTAAATGATAATGCATCGTTTAATAATTTTTATTGGATAGAAAAGAAAATTAATGTTGTGAAAAGATTTGATAAAAGTTCAGCACTAATTGCGTATAAACTTAAATCTGAAAATTTAACTTTTGATGAAAAATATGGTGATGCTAGAGAATATGCGGTAACTCCAGGTGCAGTACCTATAAGGGTTAAAAGTGTAGGAACGGTTGGAATAATATCAGTTTCAGGATTATCTTCAGAAGAGGATCATGGACTTATTATTAAAGGATTAAAATACTTATTATCAAGAGGAGATGAATAATATGAAATTAGGCATTGTAGGTGCAGGAACTATAGTACCAGATTTCTTAAATGCAGCAAAAGAAATTCAAGATATAGAAGTAGTTAGTATATCAGGACAAGAATCAGATTTAAAAATAATGAAAAAGTTAGCAGAAGAAAATACTATAAATAATATTTACACAAGTTATAGTGATATGCTTAAAGATGATATTGAAATAGTATATGTAGCTGTACCAAATAGCCTTCACTACAAATTTGCAATGGAAGCATTAGAAGCGGGAAAAAATGTAATACTTGAAAAGCCATTTGTATCTTCATATAAAGAAGCTAAAGAATTAATAGGTTTTGCAAATGAGAAGAAACTATTTATTTTTGAGGCGATTTCAAATGAGTATTTACCAAATTATCTTAATGTATATAATATTCATTTCATTTTAGGTCTTTTTGGAAAGCCAGATAAAATACAGTATATTGCAAATGTTGAAAGAAATATTGATACATCAGGAATACTTACATTAGAATATCCAACATTTAAATGTGTATCAATAGGTGCCAAGGATTGTAAAGCGCCTGTCACTATAAATATTCAAGGGGATAAAGGATTTATTCATAGTGATGAGCCAGCTAATGTATTTAATAATTTTATTAAAGGCAGTAATTTAGGTGAAATTAAACATTATAATCTTAATAGCAATAAAAATAGATTATTTTATGAAATTAAAGAGTTTGCAAGAGTTATTAAAGAAAAAGATTATGAAGTAGTTGCGGAATATAATAATCATACATTAAATGTTATTGAAATATTAGACGAAGCTAGAAAGCAAGTTGGAATAGAGATAATTTAGGAGGTAATTATGTTAACAATAGGTTATATAGGTAATGGAAAAAGTACAAATAGATATCATCTCCCATTTGTATTACAAAGACAAAATATAAAGGTGAAAACAATTTATCAAAGAAATCCTAAAAATGAATCATGGGATAGAATTGAAGGTGTGACTTATACTTCTAATTTGAATGAAGTATTAAATGATGAAGAAATTCAATTAATAGTTGTATGTACTAGACATGATAGTCATTATGAATATGCAAAATTAGCTTTAGAGCATAATAAACATTGTTTAGTTGAAAAACCTTTTATGGAAACATCAAAAGAAGCTAAAGAAATATTTCAACTAGCAAAGAAAAAAGGATTAATAGTACAAGCTTATCAAAATAGAAGATTTGACAGTGATTTTTTGACAGTACAAAAAGTTATTGAGAGTGGTAAGCTGGGAGATTTATTAGAAGTAGAAATGCATTATGACTACTATAGACCATATATACCAGAATCAGTTGATAACTTCATACCATCATCTTCATATTTATATGGACATGGGTGTCATACTTTAGATCAAGTTATAAGCTATTTTGGTAAACCTGATAATATTCATTATGATGTACGTCAGTTATTAGGTAAAGGTAGAATGAATGATTATTTTGACTTGGATTTATATTATGAAACATTAAAGGTATCGGTAAAATCAAGTTATTTTAGAGTGAAAGAAAGACCAAGTTTTGTTGTGTATGGCAAAAAAGGATGCTTTGTAAAACAGACTAAGGATAGACAAGAAGAACATTTAAAATTATTCTATATGCCTCATAATGAGGACTTTGGTATTGATTTACCAGAGCATTATGGTACTTTAACTTATTATGATAATGAAGGAAATTACCATGAAGAAAAGGTAAAATCGGAAAAAGGTGATTATGGGAGAGTCTACGATGATTTATATAATGCAATAATAAACGGTAAAGAAAAAACAATAACAGATGAACAAACTTTATTACAAATGGAGATGCTAGAGCAAGGTATAAAAGATTTAAAATAGGAATATATACTTACGTTTATGTAGCTAGTTTACTAAAAGTTAATAGGAAAATCTGTAAGTTTATTATAAGCGCCGGTGTATTAATATCTAAAGCATCGGTGATTTTTTTATATTTTAATTATTGATTTACAGACAGATTTATTAAGTGTTTATCAATAGGCCAGGTTAAAAAATAATCTTATACAAAATATAAATAGAGAGAAAGTTATGAAGAAATAAAAGGGTTTAATTTATCAATAATTATAGAATAACAGAAAAGTACATTGAGTATGAAGATGGTTGCTTTAATGTACAATTATTACATACTTACAATATACAATGCTTTTTAAGCATATATAGGTATTTAATATAAGTATTAGACATGGAATTTGTTTATGTTATTATATAATTAACAAATAAAATTATGGAAAAGAATCTAATTTTTTTTCAATAGCAAAAAGTATTTATAGAAGGGTAAAAAGTATTTTAAATAAGATTATAAAACTAAGGAGAGAAAATTTATGAATAAAACAATAAAACAAGCAGTAGCACCAAAAACAAAAGCTTTTGGTAAAGAAGCGTTTAATAAAAGTAAAGATACAGTTATCCGTTGGCTAGGTAACGCTGGTGTTATGATTAATAGTAGAGGAACTTGTATAATGATAGATCCTCTTTTAAAAGGATTCGATATGCCATTATTAATTGATATGCCTATAAGTGTTGAGGAGATATCTCATTTAGATGGAATATTAATAACACATTGTGATAATGATCATTTTAGTAGAGTAACCTGTAGAGAATTATCAGAGGTTTGTAATTCATATCATGGACCTCATTATGTTGCAGAGCTTATGAGAGAAGAAGGACTTAAAGGGATAGGACATAATATAGAAGAAACATTTAAAATTGGAGATATGGATATAACATTAACACCGGCAGATCACGCATGGCAAAATGAAAGTAGTAAATATAGCAAAATAAGAAAGTTTAACTTTGAAGATTATTGTGGATTTTGGATTGAAACAAAGGATGGAACTATATGGGCACCAGGAGATTCACGTCTTTTAGAAGAGCATCTTAATATGAAAAATCCAGATGTTATTATCTTTGATTTTTCTAATAACTCATGGCACATCGGTTTAGAGGATGCAATTAAACTTGCTAATGCCTATCCAGATGCAAAGCTTATACTTTCACACTGGGGAAGTGTAGATGCACCTGAAATGGATGCATTTAATGCAGACCCAGCAGCTTTAATTGGAAAAGTTATTAATGAAGATAGAATTTATATAATGGCACCAGGAGAAGCTTTTAAATTGTAAATTAGGCTATGTTTTTAATCTATAGGTTAATATAAAAGAGCTAATAGAAAAAGTATATAGGGATATGAGTTTTAGGAGAGGTAATATGAACAATAAAAATAGAAGTATAAAACATTTAATCGTATTAATAGTATGTTGTGGATTAGCAGCTAGTTCAATAGGAGTTTGTGTCAATTCAGCTGGAGTTTTTTATACTCCTGTATCTGAAAGCTTAGGTATAATGAGAGGAACTTTTTCGATGCATGGAACTATATCATTATTAGCAACAGCAGTTATATCATTATTTGTACCAGCAATTATGAAAAAGTATTCTTATAAAGTAATTCTAATATTTAGTGTATTAGTAGCAGGTGGTTCAACAATTTTAATGGCATTTTCTAAAGGAGTACTAGGTTTCTATATTTTAGGTGCTATTAGAGGAGTTAGTTCAGGTTTGTTTGCTATAGTTCCTATTACAATGATTATTAATAAGTGGTTTTATAAAAATCATGGTTTAGCTACAAGTATTGTATTAAGCTTTAGTGGAATAGCGGGGGCAGTATGCTCACCTATATTTACTAAGTGTATACAGAGTTTTGGATGGGAAATAGCTTATATAATAATGGGAATAAGTATAATTGTATTATGTATTCCAGCAGTAATATATCCATTTTCTATTGATCCTGAAGAGATAGGATTGTTAGCATATGGATATAATGAGAAGGAAAGTAAAAGAACTAATGATGTCGTGAAAAATAATAACAATTTTAATTTCTTTACTGTAAGCTTTGTATGCTTTTTTGTATTTGCTATATTACACACAGCAATAGCAGGTATAACTCAACATTTACCAGGTTTTGCAGAAACTCTAAATTATAGTGCAACTATTGGAGCAATGATGTTATCAGCAAGTATGGTTGGAAATATTTTATCAAAGCTTGTAATTGGATTAATAAGTGATAAACTAGGTCCAGTTAAGGCAACTATTATTATGATAGCTATAAATATTATATCAATTGTTATATTATTGCTTGCACCATCATCAACAGTACTATTAATTGGATCATTTTTATTTGGCTCGGTTTATTCAGTTGGCGCAGTTGGTTTTGCTTTATTAACAAAGCATTTCTTTGGGGTGGAGAATTACTCAACTGTTTATCCAATTATTTCATTTGCAACTAATTTTGGAGGAGCATTTGCATTGTCTTTAGTAGGATATATTTATGATTTTACTGGGTCTTATGTGTATGCATTTATTATTGCTTTAACTATTAATGTCGCTAATTTAATTTTATTATATATAGTAGTAAAAAGTTATTTAGTTGCAAAAAAATTAAAGCTTGAAAATGCTGTAGTTAATTTATAAAAAAAATATTAGATAAAAAATGAAAAATTATAAAAATATATTGCAGGTAAAGTTAACTTTAGGGATATAATGACATTGAAATTAATTTATTGCTTATGATGAATTTAGGAGGAAATATGAGCAAGGACTTATTAAAAAGATTAGAGACTATGGAATTTATATCACATAAAGATGCAATATTTACTGAAATTAATGCAATTTTAGAAGAAACATTAAAATTAACAAATGAATTAAACTTAGGGTATAAAGCTCCAGAGGAAGTAAGAGAGATTTTAGCAAAGATAACAGATAGTGAAATTGATAATTCTGTACAAGTTTTAACACCTTTTAATACTGACTTTGGAAGAAATATAAAGATTGGTAAGGATGTATTTATTAATAAATCTTGTATGTTTGTTGATTTAGGTGGTATCACCTTAGAGGATAATGTATTAGTTGGACCAGAGGTAAAAATATTATCACTTAACCATCCTATAGAACCACAAAATAGACGTGGTGTAATTATAAAAAGTGTAAAAATTAAGCGTAATGCTTGGATTGGAGCTGGAGCAATAATTTGTCCAGGGGTAACAGTTGGAGAAAATTCTGTTATTGGAGCAGGTTCAGTTGTCACTAAAGATGTACCAGATAACTGTGTATATGCAGGAGTACCAGCAAAATTTATTAAAAATATAGAAGTAGAGTCGGAAATTTAAATATCATATAGTCTTGACATAAAGTTAACTTTATCCTGTATGATATATACAAATGAAACGAAATACCTTCTCCTTAACGTCAAATATGCAACTTTTAAGTTTTAAATGTAAAATTTACAATTACAAGTTAAGTAGAGAAAGGTATAATTATCACTGAAAAAGGAGTTTTTTATATGACATATACCATAAAAGAAGTGGCAGAAAAAATGGGAGTATCAGTTCCGACATTAAGATATTACGATAAAGAAGGACTTATGCCTTTTATTGAAAAAAAAGAAAATGGAACTAGAGTATTTAAAGATGAAGATTTTAAAGGGTTAGAAATAATATCATGTATGAAAAGGTCTGGTATGCCAATAAAAGATATAAAGAGATATATGGATATGTGTATGGAAGGTGATAGTACTTTACAAGCAAGGTTAGAAGTTTTTCATGAACGAGAAAAAATTGTAAAGCAACAAATAGAAGAGTTAAATAATATTATGGAACTTATTAAGCATAAAATTTGGTACTACGAAACAGCAATTGAGGCTGGAAGTGAATCAATTCATAAGGATAATAAAGATTTAAGCAGTAAATAACTATTTGATAAATTATATATGAATACAGAAGTATTTAATAAATATTATTGATAGATATTTATTGAAAAAATGAAAACACTAGGATAATTCCTGGTGTTTTTCCTTAGTAAATAATATATAAAAATATTAAAAAAAATATCTTGAGTGAAAGTTAACTTTAGGCCTTATAATAACAAGGTATTTGAGCACAGATATAATTAGTAAGAGTTTCTTTTAAGATATAGCTAAGATATTAAAAAGAAGTGTTGTAAAAGAGAGGATTGAGAGTTATGAAATTAATTAATGAAGAGCTATTAACAGGTGAACGAGCACTTTTTAAAAGTAGAAATTTAGATATAGTAAATTCAAATTTTTTTGATGGAGAATCGCCTTTAAAAGAGAGTAGCGATATTAATATTAAAAGTTGTGTTTTTGAATGGAAATATCCTTTATGGTATTGCCAAAATATTAATGTTGAAAATACTACATTTTTAGAAACGGCAAGATCAGGGATTTGGTATACAGATAATATTAATATTAAAGATAGTACAATTGATGCACCTAAAACATTTAGAAGATCTAGAAATATTACATTAGAAAATGTAACTATGCCTAATGCTTTAGAGACATTATGGAATTGTAATAATATTGAGATTAATAAGGTAAGTGCAAAAGGTGATTACTTTGGAATAAATAGTAAAGATATAGACATTAGAGATTTGAATTTATCAGGTAATTATGCTTTTGATGGAGGTAAAAATATAAAAGTTTACGACTCTGAAATAATTTCAAAGGATGCATTTTGGAACTGTGAAAATGTTACAGTTTATAATTCTACAATAATTGGAGAATATTTAGGGTGGAATTCAAAAAACTTAACTTTTATTAATTGCTTTATTAAAAGTGAACAAGGGTTATGCTATGTTGAAAATCTAGTAATTAAAAATTCGAAATTTATAAAGACGGATCTTGCTTTCGAATATTCAACTATTGATGTTGAAAGTTCAACTTCAATTGAAAGTGTAAAGAATCCTATAAAGGGTAAAATCAAAGCAAAATCAATTGATGAAGTAATTATGGATGATATTGATATAGATGAATTAAATACAAAGATTTTTATTGAAGAGGGGTATGGAGTAGATGGAGTATAATTTTTCTAAATTAACAAATAGATTTAATACTAATTCATTAAAATGGGATGTTAAAGAAAATGAATTGCCAATGTGGGTGGCAGATATGGATTTTGAAACAGCTCCTGAGATAATTGAAGCTATTTCTAATAAGGTTAAGTTAGGTATATTCGGCTATACAGTCATTCCAGAAGAGTATTATTTATCAATAAGCAACTGGTGGGAGAAGAGGCATAACTTTAAAATAGAGAAGGAATGGATATTATTCTGTACAGGAGTTGTTCCAGCTATATCTTCAATAGTAAGAAAAATAACATCTGTAGGAGATAATGTAGTTGTACAAGCACCTGTATATAATATTTTTTATAATTCAATAGTTAATAATGATAGAAAGATACTTTCTAGTGACTTATGTTATGATGGTAGCAATTATTATATTGATTTTGATGATTTAGAAAGAAAGCTTTCAGATAATAAAACAACATTAATGATTCTTTGTAATCCTCATAATCCTATAGGAAAGGTTTGGGATAGAGAAACTCTTGAAAGAATAGGTAATTTAGCATTAAAGCATAATGTAACTGTACTTTCAGATGAAATTCATTGTGATTTAACTTATGGCAATAAAGAGTATATTCCATTTGCATCAGTTTCTAAAGAAATTGCTCAAAATAGCATAACATGTATAGCTCCTACAAAGACCTTTAATATAGCAGGGTTACAAACAGCAAGTATTGTCATTCCAAATGAAGAGCTAAGAAAGAAAGTGAATAGAGGAATAAATACAGATGAAGTTGCAGAACCTAATGCCTTTGCAATGGAGGCTACAATAGCAGCATTTACAAAAGGAGAGCCTTGGCTAAATGGCCTAATTGAATATTTATCAGAAAACAAGAGTGTAGTACTTGAGTTTATTAATGAAAAACTACCAGAGCTTAAGGTTGTTAAATCTGATGCAACATATTTATTATGGATTGATTGTAGCAAAGTAACAGAAGATAGTGCAGAATTGTGCAAATATATAAGAAGCAATACAGGATTATATGTATCTAATGGATATGTTTATGGTGGAAATGGTAAAACATTTATGCGTATGAATATAGCATGCCCAAGAATCAGATTAGAAGACGGATTATCAAGACTTGAAGCTGGAATTAAGAGTTATATTGAAAATAAAAGATAAGTAATTTTATGTAAGAAAAACCAATATAACCAAGTTTAATTTTAAGAAGTTAGATATAAGATAAATAATCTAATAGAAATATAATAAATGGGGCTGTCTCTGAAATGATTTTTAAAATCATTTCAGTAGACGGTCTTTTT
>OLNJ01000958.1_pt1 | contig 18638 bp, 20 predicted proteins | sample 1672191 | NCBI WGS metagenome assembly OLNJ01 (sample SAMEA3136657, study PRJEB25190) | human gut metagenome | biome: human gut; feature: human-associated habitat; material: faeces | place: Austria | collected 2013 | reverse complement strand
TCTTGAATCTAAGAGATAATAGAAAAATTAATATATATTATCTTTTTATAAAATTTGGTTACTCTTCAATAGGATTAACAATATAGGACAAAAAACAATAGGACAGGAAAATAGGGACATTTCTTCTTACTCAAGAAATATCCCTATTTTTCTATGCTTTTTTATTTTTCTAAGTTTATAAACTGATAGTTTATATTGCTTTTTTCATCAGTGAATATTTCTGATTCAAAAGTAATGTTCCAGTTATTATAATCTATTTCAGGGAAAGTGGTATCTCCTTCGAAGTTTTTAAAAACTTTTGTTAAGTAGATTTTATCCACAGAATTAATAAACTGATTATAGATTTCTCCTCCGCCAATTATAAACACTTCCACAGGAGAATTTTTAAAATTGTTGATAATATCGTTGATATTGTGGATAACTTCTACAGAAGGATTATCCACAGTGTAATTTTTATCTCTTGTCAATATTATGTGTTTCCTGTTAGGGAGAACCTCTGGTAATGATTCAAATGTTTTTCTACCCATAACTATTGTATTACCAGAAGTAATTTTTTTAAATCTCTTTAAATCGTCAGATATATGCCATAAAAGTTTATTATCTCCACCTATAACATTATTCTGTGCAATGGCAACTATTAAACTAATCATAATTATATCCCCAATTCAAATTTTAGTTGTGGTTTAACTGGCTCATAATCTACCATTTCAAAATCATCGATTGTGAAGTCATAGAAGTTTGTTTTACCTTCTTTAAGTATTAACTTAGGTTGTTTATCACTAGGTGTTCTAGAGATTAATTCTTTAGCCTGCTCTATATGTCTATCATAAATATGTAGGTTATCTACAACGTGCATAAATACTCCAGGCTTTAATCCAACGTGTCTAGCTACCATCATCATTAACGCTACATATTGAACTTTGTTAACATGACCTGCAACACAATAATCAGAACTTCTTTGATGAAGGGTTACATCAAGGAATTCTCCTCTAACAGACCACACAGTAAGAAAAGCACAAGGATGTAATCCTTCAGTTTCTTCGAAATCTGAATATTGATATAAATCTATAATATGTCTTCTAGTGTAAGGTTCGTTTTTTAATCCTTTTAGTAATTTGTTCATTAGATCATATTTTCTAACAGTAGCACCATATCTTTGGCCTATTGTATTAGAGTTATTTACTTCCCAGTCTCTCCACCACATAATTCCGTATTTTTCTTCTAATACTGATAAGTCATTGCTTTGGTCTTGATATATCCATAGAATTTCTTTGATAGCTGATTTCCATGCTGTAGGTCTTAAAGTAGTAATAGGAAGTTCTCCTTTAGATATATCGTACTTTTCAACAACTTGGTTTATATATAGTGTATGAGCAGGAGTCCCATCTTTATATTTAGGTCTTATTTTGTGACCTTCTGTACTTGTTCCGTTTGTAAGAATTTCGTTTAATGTATTTTTAAATAATTCATCTGTTTTTGATATAAAGTTTTTAGTCATAGGTTCACCTCGAAAATCTATTTTAATATCATTATAGCATAGTTAATATTAAGAATAATTATTAATAAACAAATATAAAAAGAAACACAAAAGTTAATTTAATAACATAAACTTGGATATAAATAACATTATAATGTTAAAAAAATAACTATAAAAATTTGAGATAAGAAAGATTGTATGCATAAAAATTAATAATTATGCATATGGGCTTTTTGCTATCTGTTAATGTTTTTTAAGACTAGTTTTAAATAAAGTAGATGTTTAAATTTTGGATTAGGGAAAAATCTTTAACTATTAATAAATATTGGGTATAATAAAAGTAGATTAAATAGAGATAAAATGAGGTGAATCCCTTGGCATATACTGCTTTATATAGAGAATGGAGACCTAAAACGTTTTATGATGTAGTAGGGCAAGAACATATTACAACTACATTAAAAAATCAAATTTTAAATAATAGAATAGCTCATGCGTATCTTTTTTGTGGAACAAGAGGTACAGGAAAGACATCAACTGCGAAGGTTTTTGCAAAAGCGTTAAATTGTTTAAATCCTAAAGATGGAGAGCCTTGTAATGAATGTGAAATGTGTAAAAAGATAAATGAGGGGTTAGCAATAGATGTTACAGAATTAGATGCAGCTTCAAATAATGGGGTAGATAAGATTAGAGATATTATAGATGATGTTAAATATCCACCTCAAGAAGCTAGATTTAAGGTATATATAATGGACGAGGTTCATATGCTTTCAGCTGGGGCTGTTAATGCTTTCTTAAAAACATTAGAAGAACCACCAAGTAACGTAATATTTATTTTGGCAACAACAGATCCTCAGAAACTTCCTATAACTATCCTTTCAAGATGTCAAAGATTTGATTTTAAGAGAATAAGTAATAGTGATATAACAGATAGACTTAGAAAGATAGTTACAGAACAAGGTGTTATGGCTGACGATAAAAGTTTGAACTTAATTGCAAGAATTTCTGATGGAGCAATGAGAGATTCTTTAAGTATATTAGATCAAGCAATTTCTATGGGAAATGGGAATGTTCAATATGACACTTTAATAGGTATGCTAGGCCTAGTAACAAATGAGCATTTATTTAATTTAACAAATGCTATTATTCAGAGAAGTGTTGAGAAGGCTATAGGAGTAATAGAGGATGTAGTTTTTTCAGGAAAAGACATTTATTTGTTTATAAAAGATTTAATATCTCATTATAGAAATTTACTTATGGCAAAAGTAACTAATAATCCAGAAGAAGTATTAGATATGTCAGAAGAAAATATAGCACTTATCAAAGAGCAGTCTGCAAGATTAAGAGCTGAAGAAATAATGAGATGTATAAGAATACTTCAAGAAGCTGAGGGAAATGCAAAATTAAGCAAACAAGCAAGATTATATTTAGAATTGGCTATAATAAAAATGTGTAAAATAGAATATGATACATCTAATGAAGTAATATTATCAAGATTAAATAAATTAGAAGAAAATTTAAAGAGTGGTAATATTAAAGTTGTGGCAACTGAAGGTGTCAAAAATGAAATAGCAAATACAAAGCAAATTGTTGCTAATAAAGCAGTTAACAAACAACTTAGTTCTACTTCTCAGAATATTCAAGGTGGAAATAGTAATTCTACATTAAGTATTAATGACGTTCAAAAGGCTTGGAAAGATATATTAGATAGATTTAAGGCTAGAAGAGCTATGATAATATATGCTTCTATATTAACTGGAAGACCTGTAGCTTGCTCAAAGGGAATAGTAACTATTCAATTTGATAGTGATTATAAGTTAAGTAAAGATAGATTAGATAAGGCTGAATACAAAAGCGTGATTAATGATATATTCTCAGAAGTATTAAGAGAAGAGGTTAAAGTTAATTTTATTGTAGAAGAAGAAAATAAAGGTGAAAAGCGTACAGAAGATATATTAGTAGAAACATTTGGCGCAGATTTGGTTGATATTATAGATGAATAAGAGTCATTTAGAATTATATTTTTAGATTATCGCTTATAGTAAAATATTTTAAAATAATATATAATAAAGAATATATTTTTATTTCAAGGAGGATATGTTATGGCAAGAGGTGGATTCCCAGGTGGTTTCGGTGGAGGAAACATAAATAACCTAATGAAGCAAGCTCAAAAGCTTCAAAAAGAAATGGCTCAAGCTCAACAAGAGTTAGAAGAAAAAGAATTCGAAGCTTCAGTTGGAGGCGGAGCTGTATTAGTTAAAGTTAATGGTAAGAAGGAAGTTCTTTCAATAAAAATTAAAGAAGAAGTAGTAGATCCAGATGACGTAGAAATGTTAGAAGATTTAGTACTTAGCGCAGTTAATGAAGCATTAAAGAAAGCTGAAGAAGAAACAGCTAACAAAATGGGTAAATTAACTGGTGGAATGAATATACCGGGAATGTTTTAATATATATTAGAGGCATACAAAGTAAAATCTTTGTATGCCTTATAAATTAAGTGAGATTCAAAATCTGCGATTTTGTTAATCGAACTTACTCCTATGAACGTAGTGAATAGTGAGTTTCATTTAGATTCAAAATCTGCGATTTTGTTAATCGAACTTAACTGAAAGTTAAAATTTATGATTTAAAACAAAGGAAGGAGGAGTAATATGGACTTTTATCCAGTTGCCATAGAAAAATTAATTGAAGAATTTGCAAAGTTGCCAAGCATTGGTCAAAAGACTGCTCAAAGGTTAACATTACATATATTAAATTTGCCAGAAGAAGAGGTAAAAGAATTTGCAGATGCATTAGTTAAGGCTAGAGGAACAATAAAATATTGTTCTATATGTGGAAACTTTACAGATAAAGATCCTTGTGCAATATGTTCAAATCCAAGCAGAGATAAGAATGTTATATGTGTAGTGGAGCAACCAAAGGATATAATGACTATGGAGAAGGTTAAAGAGTTTAACGGAAGTTATCATGTTCTTCATGGAAATCTTTCTCCAATGCAAGGAAGAGGGCCACAAGATATAAAATTAAGAGAACTTGTTGCAAGAATGAGTGCTGATGTAAAAGAGGTTATAATAGCTACTAACCCTAATGTAGAAGGTGAAGCTACTGCTATGTATATATCAAGAATACTTAAACCTTTAGATATTAAGGTTACAAGAATAGCATCTGGTCTACCAGTTGGTGGGGACTTAGAGTACGCTGATGAAGTAACACTTTCAAAAGCACTAGAAGGAAGAAAAGAAATATAGAAGTACTTAGAATATAAAAGTTGAAACAATATATATAATTAAGCACTGACTTGATAATATAAGAATTTTTATCATTTATCTCATAAAAATTACTAAAGGCTTAGAACTAGCTTAGGCTCAGAAAAGTAAAATTTTTTAACGTAATTTTTATTACATAAATAATAAAGTTCTAGATAATATCCAGTGATAAGTTTACATATATATATTATTTCAACTTTATTTTTATAGGTATATTATGAAGCTGAAAATTCATTTAGGGAGTTTTAAATGTATTTAAGTTAAGTATTATGAATAGAATTTACTAATAATGTTAATAATAACAAGTAAAAATATTTTTAGGAGGTTCTATGATTAAAAAGAATATATTAGATTTTCTGTTAATTAAATATGAAAAGGAAGAACGTATAAGTCAGCAAATATTAACAGAGTTAAGAGAAACAATTAATGAAATGGAAGCTGCTGAAAGTCTATTTAATAATACTAACGATCCTAGACTTATAGAAGCAGCAATATATAAAGAAACAGCTGCTAAAAAAAGATTTGATTATTTATTTAGCATTGCTAAGGAAGAATATGGGGAAATTATAGAAATATAACATATAAACTGGTATAATATAGCATAATATTAATTGTGTAATATTATATGGAGGTTATATTATGGATATGGAACTTATTATTTACGGACTAGTAGGTTTAGCTTTATTATTTTTAGTTATAAAGTTACTTAAGTGGCCGATAAAGATACTTATAAATGGACTAGTTGGGATAGTATTATTATACCTAACCAACTACATAGGTGCATATTTTAATTTTTCTTTAGTAATAAACCCTGTTACAGCACTTATTGCTGGATTTTTAGGAATACCAGGGATAATATTTTTAATAATATTTAAGTTGTTTTTTTAAAACTACAGGGAACCTATTTTGGATAGGTTCCCTGTAGTTTCATAGATGGGAGTTAGAATATTTTGAATTGCCAATGAGTGAAAAGCTCTTATATAAGCATTTTATGGAGTAATATAAAAAGTGTTACTATAAAAAATCAGGGTGCAAGCACTACATCCGCTTACACCCGTTATCATAAATAATCATCATATATGATGATTATTTATGATATTAATTTATCCAATGAATATATAAATATACGTGTAAATTCTTGTAAGTTATAATTTAAAATTATATAATCTTAAGAGAAATACAATGCTTATATAAAGTTATAAGAATAGAGTTAATAATAAATTTGGCTTTTTAAGAAATACAAAAAGGAGGAATGTTTATGGCAGCTGGAAATGGAGTTAATTGTGCATATTGCCCTGAACTTAAGAAAGGTACTTGTGATGGAAAAGGTGATGGATGTGTATGTTATAAGTGCCCTAGACATTTAGGTCAATGTATATGTGTTAAATATTGTAGAGAAACAGAATCAGTATTAATTTTTGATGAGGAATAGATATTAAATAAATCTTATGTGGAAACATAGGATTTTTTTTTATTGACAATATTTCATAGGAACAATAATTAATTAATATAAATATTATAATAAAAATAAGATTATATAAAAGAAAAGGAGGCAGAAAATGCACAAGAAACTTTTTATACCTGGACCAGTAGAAGTTAAAAAAGAAGTATTGGAAAAGATGGCCACTCCTATGATTGGGCATAGAAGTAAGGAAGCATCAGAATTACAAAAATCTATAAGCGATAAAATGCGAAAGTTATTTTATACAGAAAGTGAAATATTATTATCCACCACATCTGGAAGTGGACTTATGGAAGGAGCTATAAGGTCTTGTACAGCAAAAAGAGCAGCTGTATTTTCTGTTGGAGCCTTTGGGAAAAGATGGTACGAAATGGCTGTGAACAATAATGTTCCTGCAGATATTTATGAAGTGGATAAAGGGAAGGCTTTAAATGTTAATGAGATAGATAAAGCTTTATCTACAGGGAAATATGATTTTTTAACAGTAACTCATAATGAAACTTCTACAGGGATAATGAATCCAATCGAAGAAATTTCAGAGGTGGTTAAAAAATATCCAGAGGTTGTATTTGCTGTTGATGCAGTAAGCTCTGCAGCTGGAAGTAAAATTGAGGTAGACAAATATGGAATAGATATATGTATAACTTCAACTCAAAAAGCCATAGGATTGCCACCTGGAATGGCAATATGTACTTTTTCTGATAAAGCAATAAAAAATGCTGAGAAGGTTAAATTTAGAGGAACATACTTGGATTTATTAGCTTTATATAAATATATTAAAAAGAAGGATTATCAATATCCATCAACACCATCAATTTCACATATGTATGCACTTGATTATCAATTAGATTATATTTTAAATGTAGAAGGACTAGAAAATAGATTTGCAAGGCATATTGAAATGGCAAATGTAGTTAGAGAGTGGGGAAAAAAATATTTTGAGTTATTTCCAGATGAGAGATATATATCAAATACTTTAACTACTATTAAAAATAATAGAAATATAAGTGTAGCAAATTTAAATAAGGAATTAGGCAGAAGAGGATTCCAAATTTCTAATGGATATGGGGATTTAAAAGAAAAAACATTTAGAATAGCTCACATGGCTGACTGTACAGTTGAAGATATAAATGAATTACTAAGTCATATAAATGATATATTACAATTGAAATAGCTTGCAATTGTAGATAAAAGGGGGGGAATTATATGATTAAAGTATTAACAAATGACGGCTTACAACAAGAGGCTATTGATAATTTGAAACTATTGGGGATTGAAGTTACTAATTATCATTATAGTAAGGACGAATTAAAAAATATTTTAAAGGATTTTGATGTTATTACCATAAGATCAGCAACTAAGATAGACTCTGATATATTAGATAGTTTAACTAATAAAAGTAACCTTAAATTGATAATAAGAGCAGGTGTAGGAGTAGATAATATAGATGTGACCTATGCCAATAAGTTAGGGATAGAAGTTAGAAATACACCTAATGCAAGTTCAGATTCGGTAGCCGAACTTGCAATTGCTCATATGTTTTCAGTTGCTAGATTTTTGGCAGATTCAAATTTTACTATGAGGATGGGTAGTTGGAATAAAAAAGAGTATGAAGGTGTAGAGCTTGCAGGAAAAACTCTGGGCATAATAGGAATGGGACGTATAGGAAGATCATTAGCTAAAAAAGCATCAGCAATTGGTATGAATGTGGTGTATTATACAATCGAAGGTAAGTATGATGACCTTACTTATAAGTTTGAATCATTAGAAGATTTATTAAGTATATCTGATTTTATTTCATTACATGTTCCTTATGATAAGAAAACAGGATGTCTTATTGGTAAGAAGGAATTTGAGTTAATGAAAGATGGAGTATATTTAATAAATTGTGCAAGAGGTAAGGTAGTAGATGAAGAGGCATTGGTAGAGGCTTTAGATAATGGAAAAGTGGCTGGTGCAGGAATAGATGTGTTTGAACAGGAGCCCACATTAAATAAAAAGCTTATAAATCATAAGAGAGTGAGCGTAACTCCTCATGTTGGGGCATCAACTAAAGAGGCGCAGGATAGAATAGCTAGTGAGGTAGTAAATATAATAATAGATTTCTTTGATATAAAGTAGTTTTTTTAGAAGGAAGTGGTACATTAACATGGCTATAATAAGACCTTTTAGAGCATATAGACCTGTAAATGATTTAGTTGAGTATGTGGCAGCTCCACCATATGATGTTGTTAATAGTGAAGAAGCTAGGGCGTTAGTAAAAGATAATAAGTACTCTTTTTTAAGAGTTGATAGAGGGGAAGTAAACCTATCTAAAGATATATACAAATATGATGATAGAGTATATGAATGTTCTAGAGATTTATTAGATAGTATGATAAAAGAAGGAATATATATTCAAGATAAAGAGCCTATGTTCTATATTTATAGGCAGATTATGAATGGAAAAAATCAAACAGGATTAGTTATATGTGCATCTATAGAGGAGTATATAGAAAATAAAATAAAAAAACATGAAAATATAAGGGATGATAAAGGTATAGACAGAGTAAAGCATATAAAATATTGCAATGCTCATACAGGGCCTATATTTTTGGTTTATAGAGAAAATAAGTCTATAACTGATATTATAAATAAATATATTAAACTTAATCCTATATATAATTTTGTAGCTGATGATAATATAACTCATGTTGTTTGGAAAATTGATAACAAAGATGATATAAAATATATAACGGAATCATTTTATAATATAGAAAATTTATATATTGCAGATGGACATCATAGGATAGAAGCCGCAGCTAGAGTTGCTATGGAAAATAAAAAAAATAATAATAAAGATAATTTTAATGATGAAATAAATTATTTTTTAGCTATAGCCTACCCTGACAGTGAGGTAAATATATTAGATTATAATAGAACGATAAAAGATTTAAATGGATACACTAAGAAAGAATTTTTAGAAGAGGTATCTAAAAAATTTAAAATTAAAAAATCTGATAACAATAAGCCAGTATCGCCAGAGAGAAAGCACACATTTGGTATGTATATTGATAAAGAGTGGTATATACTCGAAGCTAATAGAGAAATAATAAATGAAAAGGTAAAGAGTGAGGAATTAGATGTATCAATTCTTCAAAATAATATACTAGCTCCTATCTTAGGAATAGATAACCCTAAAAAGTCAGATAGAATTGAATTTATTGGAGGAATAAGAGGGCTTAAGGAGTTAGAAAAAAGGGCTGATACAGATATGGCTGTTAGTTTCTCGTTATATCCTATTGAGATGAGCGATATTATGAGCATTGCAGATGAAGGCGGAATCATGCCGCCAAAATCAACATGGTTTGAGCCAAAGCCAAGGAGCGGAATTTTTATACACAAGTTTAATTAGTGGTAAATAACAAGTTAACAGTGACAAGTAAATAAAAAAACTGCTTATGCAGTTTTAGAAAAAATATTTTTAAAGTCAGCAATGCTGACTTTAATCATTTAATTTATCACTTGTCGGTTTTAACTAAATTAAAGTTTTGTTATCATTGACTTTAATATAAATGTAGAATTCTTAACTCCGATAGGTGTGAATTTTTCAAAGTCCATATGAGCTCCGTTATTTGCATTATCAGATATTGATCTAATAACTACAAATGGTATTTTGTTTAAGTAACAAACGTGAGCTATACTTGCTCCTTCCATTTCACAAGCTAAAGCTCCAAATTCAGCTTCAAGCCATTTGATTTTGTCTATAGAAGCAACGAACATATCACCAGAAACTATTCTTCCAGAGAAAGTTTTAAAATCTGTAGCTTCTTCACAAGCAGCTTTAGCAGTTTCTATAAGTTTAGCATCACATTTGAAATCAAATGTATCTAATCTTGGGATTTGCCCCATAGGATCTCCAAAGGCTGTTGTATCCATATCATATTGAACTAAGTTCTCAGCTATAACTACATCTCCAGGATATATATCTTTTCCTATACCACCAGCAACACCAACATTTATAACTGCTGAAACATTATATTCAGATGCAAGAATTTGAGTACATATTGCTGCATTAACCTTACCTATACCACAAACAACAGCTACAACCTCTTTTCCCCATAGCATACCTTTGTGGAATTTCATATTTGCTTTAACTTGAACATCTTCTAAGCTCATATCTTTTAAAAGAATTTCTAATTCTTCAGACATAGCGCCTATTATACCTAATACCATAATAAGTCCTCCTATAATATAATTTAAAACAATATTAGTCTACGAATATTATAATGGTTATTTTAAATTTTTAGTAGCTTTCTATTAAATTTAAATAATATCTTTTGTTATTGTAAGAAAAAAACATTGTATATGAAAGTATTATGGTCTAAAATAGTAAAAAATAATACACAAAGGAGAGTAAGACGATGTCATTAAGTCCAGTATGTAGAACCGGATTACTTATAGGAAATGAAGGATTAGATACATTAGCTAAATCTAAGGTAATAGTATTTGGTGTTGGTGGAGTAGGAAGCTTTGTAGTAGAAGCACTAACTAGAGCTGGGGTAGGAAATTTAATTTTGGTAGATAATGATACAATATGTATTTCAAATTTAAATAGACAAATTCATGCTACACGTAATACTGTTGGTATGATAAAAGTTGAAGCTATGAAAGAAAGAGTTTTATCGATTAATCCAGACTGTAAAGTAGAAGCAAAACAAGTATTTTTAACAGCTGATAATCTTGAGGAAATAATACCAAGTGATGTTGATTATGTAGTTGATGCTATAGATACTGTAACATCAAAGTTAGCTTTAGCTAAGTATTGTTATGAAAATAATATAAAAATTATGAGCTCTATGGGAACAGGAAATAAAATGGACCCAAGTCAATTTAGAGTTACAGATGTATTTAAGACAAAGGTATGCCCTCTTGCTAAGGTTATGAGATCAGAGCTTAAAAAGAGAGGTGTTAAAAAGTTAAAGGTAGTTTATTCTGAGGAAATGCCAATGACACCAGATAAAGGTGATGCTGTTCCATCAGGTAAAAGACAAACTCCAGGTAGTATGCCATTTGTTCCACCAGTAGCTGGAATGATAATTGCAGGAGAAGTAATAAAAGATTTAGTTGGAATAAATAAATAAATAAATAAATAAATAAATAAATAAATAAATAAAGTGCAAATCACTTTGGGGAAAGTTTGACTACATCAAAGGAAAAAAATCACTACTGGATAGGAAAGATATTGCCTATCTAGTAGTGAAAAGCATATATACTAATACTTTTTATTTTAATGTTAGTTAACTTTTCCTCACTATAAATAGTAGCATTTTTATATCGATTAAGTCAGCTTTTAACCTATAAGTTTAGTTAGTAACATTAACATCTATTGTATATTTTTCTCCTATTAGATTATAAATAATTTTTTCAAGAGAAGATTTAGTATTTGAAATAGCTTGATCCTTTAATGATTTGCTATTCATCATTATTTTAAACTCATCATAAAGCTTTGTTCTCAAATCTCCAAATTCTTCAGAGGATAGTTGAATATCACCAAATCTCAATAAGCCTAATTCAGGATCAGAATATCTTGTTTTAGTTTCATCTATATTAATGCTAAAAATCTCAGGAGATGTAATAGATATAGTAATATGTTTATTTGAATTATCTAAAATTATATCTTTGGTGGTAATATTAGAAAAATCTACGGAATAAGAGCAGTTAGCGAAAAACGTTATAGTTTTACATTTTTTGAATATATCTAAGTCAAAAAAACTTTTGTCTATTAATACACTCTGGCTTAATTCGACTTCTAAAGGAATGAGTTTATTTACAGTTTTAACTTCATTAACTAAGGTTTCTTCGGTTAGTATAGTAACATCTTTATATATATTTAGAAAAGAACCTATGTTTTTTAGTTTATATGAATATCTAAATCCTAAAAAAATTCCTAATGATAATATTACTAATGAAAATATAAGTAGTTTTTTAAAGTGAAATTTCTTAAATATTTTCTTTATAAATTTAAATATAAGCTCACATCCTGTATAATTATTTTAATAAAATATATTATTATGAAAAAATATATATTACAAATTGAATTAAAGTTAATATAAATAAAATTTGATTATAATGTTAGTTGAGTTTTAGATAAATTTATTTGTATAATAGGATAAGATAACTAATTTTTAGGAGATTTACTATGGAAAACCAAAAGGAAATATATATTGAGCTAGTTAATGGAACATTAAATGATTATGTTATTAAAGATAAAGATAAAATACTTATAGGCAGATTTACAATAGTTGAATTAGACAAAGAAAATAAAAAATGCAATGTAAAGTTAAAGTTTTATAGAGATAAAAACTATGATTTATTAAAAGATGCAATAAAGTCAATATTAAAAGCTATATTTAAAGATAATGATATATTTAAGGCGAATTTTATAGTGAATGAAAATACCAATTTAAGTCCTTTTTTAGATATGGGATTTACTTTAGAAGCAATATTTACAGATAATCTTTTCATAAAGGGAAATTTCCAAGATGAATTAGGGTTAGGTATAAATAGAAATGAATATATTAATTGTAGTAGAAATACTATAGTAGAATTAAAAGGATGTAATATTAAAATAAGAAATTTTACTCCTGATGATGCAGAAGAGCTTACTGAATATTACATAAGAAATAAAGATCATTTAAAAAATTTTGAGCCAACTAGAGATAGTAGCTTTTACACGTATGAGGTACAAAAAGAAATACTGCTAGAGAGTTATAGACAATTAATGACAGGAGCAGGTAGTGATTTAGGAATATATAAAGATGATAATCTTATAGGGAAAATAAAGATTTCTAATGTTGTTTATGGGGTATTTAAGAGCGGTATAGTTGGATACTCAATAGACAAAGAGTATGAAGGTAAAGGGTATATGAAGGAAGCTGTAAATCTAGCTTTAGAATATGCTAAGAATTATTTAGATTTACATAGATTAGAAGCTTCAATCCTTACTGATAATGTTAGATCTAAGGGAGTATTATTATCTTGTGGATTTGAAGAGGTTGGATTAAACAAAAACTATTTATATATTAATGGTAGCTGGAGAGATCACATAACTTTTTATAAGATAATATAGTTATAGTATTATAGGAGAGTATGTAAATGGGAATAGTTTTAACAAATGATACGATAGTAAGTAAAGTTTTAAATAACAATATTATACTAGTTAGAGATAAGTCAGTTGAGAAAATACTATTTTGTAGAGGGATTGGATTTAACAAAAAGTTTGGCCAAATATTAGAAGCTGGTTTAGAAGTAGATAAAATATTTACTATTGAAAATGAACAAAATCAAGAAAATCTTAAAGGGGTCATTAATAGGATTGATAAAAGTTTTATTGGTTTATGTGAAGAAGCTATAAGAGAAGTTTCTGATAAGTTAGGTGAAGAATTAAATGAATCAATTCATATAAGCTTAATAGATCATTTAGCGCTTGCTATAAGAAGAATTAAAAAAGGTGAAGATATAGAAAATCCATTCATAGTGGAGATAGAAACACTATATGCTAAAGAGTTCGAACTATCAAAAATATTTGCAGAAAAAATATATGATGCTTATAAGGTTAGTTTTCCTGATGGTGAATTAGGTTTTATTACTTTACATATTCATTCAGCTAGAAATAGTGGCAAATTATCTAATACTATAAAATATAGTTATTTAAGTAATACAGTAATAGAGTATATTGAAGATTGCTTAAATATAGAGATTGATAAAAAGTCATTAGATTATGCTAGGTTTGTAACTCATATAAGATTTGCAATAGAAAGAATACTTACAGATAAAAGATTGAAGAATGATTTAGTTGGTGTTATAAGGAATGTATATCCACTTGCATACAAAATAGCCCAAGAAGTATCTAAATTTATTGAAGAAGAATTAGAAAAAGAAGTTACTGAAGATGAAGTTGCTTATTTAGCAATGCATATTGAACGATTTAGGGTTTCTATTGAGACATAAAAAAAGCTAAGTAAAACTTAGCTTTTTTTATATTTAAAATTAAACTTCAAAATTTACTACTGCAGTTTCTCCAGCAACAACTGAACCAGATTCAACAGGAGTTATTGATTTAGCAGCATCTACATTAGTTATTAATACTGGAGTAGCTAAAGATAATCCTTTGCTTAATATAAACTCTCTATCTATTTTTATTATTGGAGTACCAGCTTTTACTTTTGTTCCTTGTTCTGCTAATTGTTCGAAACCTTCACCGTTTAAGCTAACAGTATCTACTCCGATATGAACTAATATTTCAAGTCCATTTTCTAAAGTCATAGCGAAAGCATGCTTAGTTTTGAATACTAAAGATAATTCTCCATCAGCAGGAGCAACTACAGTGTCTCCAGTGATCATTATAGCCATTCCATCACCTGCTAGTTTTTGTGCGAAAACTTGGTCTGGAACTTCTGATAGTGGAATTGCATTTCCTGTTGCAGCTGCAACTAAAAAGTTCTTTGGAGCTTCTTCAACTTTTGATTTTGACTTAAATAAATTCTTAAAAAAATTAGCCATATTATTTCCTGAATAAATCAGGAAGTCACTTCCTTTCTCAAAGCAAATTATTATTATAAAAATAAAAGGCATAAGTTTAATCTAACAAGAAAAACTTATGCCTGATTTAACAGTAACATATTTTAATTTTATTATATATATTCAAAATAATGGTGTCAATGCAAAAAGAATAAAAATATTTATCTGAAATCGTTGACAAATGTTGAATTAAAATATAAAATAACTAATATAAATTTAATAATATTTAAATATGAAGCGTGTAACCAATAAATAGGGGCATTAGCTGAAGAGGATATTTCTATATTCTTTTCAGCTTTTTTTATTGCTTAAAATTAAAAGAATAACTTTGTTGGAGCATTTAATATTTAAATAATATAAAAAATAGGAGGATAATTTATTATGATGAAGTATTTTCAAAAATTAGGTAAATCTTTAATGCTTCCAGTTGCAGCGTTACCAGTTGCAAGCATCTTAATGGGTATTGGTTATTGGATGGATCCATCAGGATGGGGAGCAAATAGTGCGGCAGCAGCATTTTTAATAAAAGCTGGTAGTGCACTAATAGATAACATGGGTATATTATTTGCAATAGGGGTTGCGGTTGGTATGTCAGATGATAATGATGGCACAGCTGGATTAGCAGGTCTTGTTTCATGGTTAATGATAACTACATTATTAGCACCGGAATCAGTAGCAATGCTTAAAGGGATAGATGTTGCAGAAGTTCCAGCTGCTTTTGGTAAAATAGCAACTCAATTTACAGGTATATTATCTGGAGTAATTGGTGCTACAGCTTATAATAAGTTTAAAGGAACTAAGTTACCAGCAGCATTATCATTCTTCAGTGGTAAGAGATGTGTTGCTATAGTGACAGCAGGAGCATCAATAATTGCTGCACTAGTATTATTATTTGTATGGCCTGTAGTTTACGGAGCACTAGTATCATTTGGGAAATCAATAGTTTCAACAGGAGCAATCGGTTCAGGAATTTATGCATTCTTAAATAGATTATTAATACCAACAGGACTTCACCATGCACTTAACTCAGTATTCTGGTTTGATGTAGCTGGAATAAATGATTTAGGTAACTTCTGGGCTGGAAAAGGTACTTATGGAGTAGTTGGTATGTATATGACTGGATTCTTCCCGGTTATGATGTTTGGTCTTCCAGCAGCAGCTTTAGCTATGTATCATACAGCTAAAGACAATAAGAAAAAAGCTGTTTATGGTTTATTATTAGCAGCAGCAGTAGGTTCATTCTTTACAGGAGTTACAGAACCATTAGAATTCGCATTTATGTTCTTAGCGCCAGGACTATACGTTCTTCATGCTGGATTAACAGGTATATCAGCATTTGTATGTACATTATTACCAACAAGAGCTGGATTTAACTTCAGTGCTGGTTTAGTTGACTACATTTTAAGTTTCAAAGCTCCAATGGCTGAAAATCCAATAATACTATTAGCGGTTGGATTAGTATTTGCAGTAATTTACTATATAACATTCAGATTTGCAATTACTAAGTTTAACTTAAAGACTCCTGGAAGGGAAGAAGAAAGCGAAGATGAAGTAGAAGTTAAGCTTTCAAACAATAACTATACAGAAATTGCATCTACTATATTAGAAGGTTTAGGTGGAGCTGAAAATATAGTTTCAGTAGATAACTGTATTACAAGATTACGTTTAGAAATTAGAGATAATACAAAGGTAAATGAAAAAATTATTAAATCAGCAGGTGTAAGTGGGATTATAAGACCAGGAAAAACAAGCATACAAGTTATAATTGGAACACAAGTACAATTTGTAGCAGATGAATTTAAATTGTTATGTAAAACTAGTAACGATATGTAATTTGTGAAAAGTAAATGATAAAATAAGGTGTAGTTAGCTAAACTACGCCTTTTTTATATGAATAATTAGAAGAGGTAATTCTAAAGATAAAACTATAAATAATGAGGTAACGTTATTATGGGAAGTAAAATTAATAAGTTATTAAACTTTTTTCAACTATTAGGAAAAGCTATTATGATACCTATTGCGGCTCTACCTGTAGCAGCATTGATGTTAAGATTAGGTAAAGCAGATGTATGGGGGCCTAACTTGTTTGGAGGAAATGGTATACCGTGGATGGTTGCTGCAGGAGAAGCAGTAATAAATCAAATGAATTTATTATTTGCAATAGGTATATCTGTTGGATTAGCAGATGATAATAATGGAAGTGCAGGCTTAGCAGGAGCTATTGGATATTTTGTATTTACAAATGTGACGTATAGTTTTGCTGATCAGTTATATCAAGGTAGTAGTATAATTGATATGGGAGTTTTAGCCGGAATGATTGCGGGAATAGTTGCAGGATTACTATATAATAAATATAAAGAGATAAGATTACCTCAATTTCTAGGATTCTTTGGAGGAAAAAGGTTTGTTCCTATTGTAACATCTTTTGTAATGTTATTATTAGGATTAGTATTTGGTGGTATTTGGCCTAATATACAAGAGAGTATAAATTCCTTTGGTAATACGATAGCTACATCTGAAATAATAGGAGCATTTATATTTGGTTTTTTAAATAGATTATTAATACCTTTTGGGCTTCATCATGCACTAAACTCAATATTTTGGTTTCAATTTGGAGAATTTACTACTGCAAATGGTGAAGTTGTTACTGGAGATATGGTTAGATTTTTAAGTGGAGATCCAACAGCTGGTATATTTCAAACAGGATTCTTTCCTATAATGATGTTTGCTCTACCGGCAGCATGTTTGGCAATGATTTTAGCAGCTAAAAAAGATAGAAGAAAAGCAGTTACAGGTATGTTGGTAAGTATAGCTTTTACATCATTTTTAACAGGAATAACAGAACCTATTGAATTTTCTTTTTTGTTTTTAGCCCCTGGGTTATTTCTGATACATGCTATTTTAACAGGATTATCATTAGCTGTTACATCATTTTTAGGAATTAGGGCTGGTTATTCTTTTTCTGCTGGATTTATAGATTACTTATTAAATTTTAATTTGGCAGAGAGACCTATCTTATTAATATTGGTAGGGGTGGTTATGGGAGTTATTTATTTTATAATTTTCTATTTCTGTATAACTAAATTTGATTTAAAGACTCCTGGAAGAGACGAGAATGATGATAATATTGAAGAATGTAAAGAAAAAGAAGAGGTAAATGTTAATAAATTAGAAGATAAAGAGGTAGCTATTAAACCATTAAGGTCTAAGCTAGATAAAATTGCAGAATGTATTATAGACGCAGTTGGAGGAAAAAATAACATCGAACATGTTGATTCGTGTATTACTAGAATAAGGTTGCAATTAAAGGATAGTAATAAGGTAGAGAAATCAAAGCTAAAACAGATAGGAGCTACAGAAATAATAAGATTAGGAAAAAACAATGTACAAATAATAATAGGAACTGTGGCAGACCCTGTAGTAAGCAGAATAAGAAGAATAATAAAAAATATTTAAATATTAGAGAAGAGATGAATAATCTCTTCTTTTTTGTGGAAATATAAATGTACATTATAAATAAAAAATACAACATATGTAATAAAATAGAATATAAAATGAATAACTTATCCTGGTGTATCAATAGTCGAAAAAAGACTAAAAATGTAGAAAAACAGAGAAATATAAAAATAAACTTAATAATAGGATAAATTAAGATATATTTATAGTTATCAAGGTGATATTATAGATTATGTTCTTAGGGAGCAGCGCTTCCAAGAATAATAAAGCTTCTAACTTCAATTAAGTTAAAACTTATTAAAAAAAGTATTGACATAATAGTTAGTAAGTGGTAAGATAAGAAAGTCGCTTGAAGCGATAACAAAATATGGTCTTTGAAAATTGAACAGAATATAGTTAAAATAAATCCAGCAATTCT
>OLNJ01000956.1_pt1 | contig 18659 bp, 15 predicted proteins | sample 1672191 | NCBI WGS metagenome assembly OLNJ01 (sample SAMEA3136657, study PRJEB25190) | human gut metagenome | biome: human gut; feature: human-associated habitat; material: faeces | place: Austria | collected 2013 | reverse complement strand
CTATGTCTACTAGAAAAGGTAGAGTAGTATTCTTAGAGGATGTTTTAAAACAAGCTATAGAAAAGACAAAAGAAACAATGTTAGCTAAAAACCCAGAGGCTAAAAATGTAGATACAATAGCTAAGCAAGTAGGGGTTGGAGCTGTAGTGTTCCAAGAGTTATCTAACAGTAGAATCAAGGATTATACTTTCTCTTGGGAAAGAACATTAAGCTTTGAAGGTGAAACTGGACCATATGTTCAATATACTCATGCTAGATGTTGCGCAGTGTTAAGAAAAGCTAATGAAGAAGTAGCTTCAGATATTAATTATGAACTATTAACAAATGAAGATAGTGTAGAAGTATTAAAAACAATAGCTTCATTTAATAAAAACATAGTGTCTGCATTAAATAGAAATGAGCCACATATAGTAACTAGATTCGTACTAGATTTAGCTCAAGCATTTAATAAATTCTACCATGATAATCCAATATTAGTAGATGATATTGAAGTAAGAAAGGCTAGACTTGCTTTAGTTGCTGCAACTAGACAAACATTAGAAAATGGACTTAAATTATTAGGAATGCACGCACCAGAAAGAATGTAATAAGTGTTTAAAATATAGATTATAACCGGGGCGCTCGGGCTGATATATAATTTCTAAAATTATATATCAGCCCTTCGCTACGTTATATAACCTATACTTTATTACATTTAGAGGCGATATATAGGAAAGACAAGGTATATTAAATATATTAGTTGATAAGACTAATTATTATATAGTATTACTGAGGAGTATAATATTTATGAAGGATAATATAATAAAAAAATGCTACTTAGCAGCCTTTGACATAAATGATAAAAATCTTAAGGATTTAATGATTATAAATACTAAATGTTTAGTCGATGATGGGAAAAATAGATATGTATATATAGACAGTAATCGTTTAAAAGATGAGTTAATTTATTATAGATTTTATGGTGAAATACCAAGTTACAATTCTATTTTAAATCTAATATTACCAGCAATACTTGCAAATACGAATATTGATAGATCACAAGATGAAGCAATATCATTAATTCAAAAATATGCTAAATATTTGAAAAAAGAAGTAAAGATGTTTGATTATATATTAGGTTCAGTTATATATAATAGCATAATACATAGCTTAGTAGACAATAAAAATATTAGTTATGAAGAGTTATTACAGGGAATTAAAGAAAGAATAATAGGTCTATCTATAGAGTTAGATAAACCTCAAATGATTAAGTTCCAGATGAGTAGAATTAATACTTTACAAACTATAGATAAATTTATAGATGAAAACAATGAAGATTATGATGATAATAGAATAATATCTACAATTTTAAATATTTTATATGACATTTATATAGAAGATAGAGAAGTAGAAAATGAAGGAATTAAGAGTATAAAAAAATCTATATTATCTATCCTAGGAGATGAAATCCACATAAATATAGATAATATAGATTTTGTTTCGTCAATGTCAGAGTACATAACTAAGTTAAGATCATATAAAATTAACAAAAAAATATACAGCAAAACATCTGACCCACGAGAATTAATTAAATTAAATGAAGGCGATGTTTACATAGACTCGATATTTAATCAAATAAAAGTTATATCAAAAGAATTTAGTGAAAACATACTTAGTATAAAAATAAAAGCTAAATCTGGAATCTATGTATTAAAGTTTAAAAAATCTTAAACTTAATTATTAGTTTCTAGATAGTTTATAAAAACTTCTTCTGTAGTATTGGTTAAGAAACATAATTCTTTTACTATACTATTTCTAAGTTCAATAAAATCATTAAGGTTTGTATTTTCGTTAGTAAATTCTAATGCTTTTATTATAAGTAATAAATCCCTTTTTGATAAGGCATTGATAGATACTTGATCGATTAATTCCATAATAAACTTCCTTTCTAAATATATAGTAATTAATAAACTAATATTCTACAAAAAACAATAAAAACCCTTTTAAAAAGTAGAATTATGATAGTTTATATAAATTATTTTAACTTAAATACAAGATAAAATATAGACAATATTGATAAAGAGGTGAAATATTTGAAAATATTATTAACCACATTAAACTCTAAGTTTATTCATACAAATTTGGCAATAAGATATCTGAAAGAATTTGTAAAAGATTTACTACCAGTAGATATAAGAGAGTACACAATAAATAATGACTTAGATTATATCTTAAAGGATATATATAGAAATAATTATGATGTTGTATTGTTTTCTACATATATATGGAATGTATATGATACGGCTAAAATTTGTGAAAACTTAAAAAAAGTAAATCCTAATATAAAAATAGCACTAGGTGGTCCGGAAGTAACTTATGATAGTGCAGATGCAATGGAAAAATATCCTTTCATAGACTACATACTATGTGGAGAAGGAGAATTAGTTTTTAGAGATTTAGTAGAACACTTATTAGGTCAAAAAAATATTGAAGATGTAGAAGGAATAGTTTACAGAAATAATGATGAAGTAATAGTAAATAAGCCTAAAGCCTTACTACAAAACTTAGATGAAATACCTAGTCCATATGAGAATTTAGACCCAAAAGAATATGAAAACAGAATTGTTTATTATGAAACATCAAGAGGTTGTCCTTTTAATTGTCAATATTGTTTATCATCAACTCTAAAAGGATTGAGATACTTTAGTATTGATAGAGTAAAAAGGGATTTGAAAAAATTAATTGATGCAAGAGTATCTCAAATTAAATTTATTGACAGAACTTTTAATGCGAATAAGAAGTTTGCTCAAGAAATAATGAAGTTCCTTATGGAACATGACAATGATTATACAACATATCATTTTGAGGTAACTGCACATTTATTAGATGAAGATACGTTAGAGTTTTTAAAAGATTGTAAAGAAGGTTTATTCCAGTTTGAGATTGGAGTTCAATCGACAAATCAAAAGACTTTAGATGCAGTTGGAAGAAGAGATGACTTTAAAAAATTATCTTATGTTGTTCAAAAAGTTGCCTCTTATAGAAATATACATCAACACTTAGATTTAATTGCAGGTCTTCCTTATGAAGATTATACAAGTTTTGAAAACTCATTCAATGATGTATTTAATTTAGGAATAGAGCATTTACAACTAGGTTTCCTTAAGATGATAAAAGGTACAGGTGTAAGAAATACAGCTAAAGAACATGGATATAGATATAAGGATTATGCTCCATATGAAATTTTATATAACGATTATATAAGTTACGAGCAAATATTAAAGTTAAAAGATATAGAAGAGATATTAGAAAAATACTATAACTCAAAAAACTTTGTCCTATCAATGAGATATATAATTAAGAATTTTTATAGCGAAAGTCCATTTAAATTCTTTGAAGAGTTTTCTATTTATTTTGAGAATAATGGATATTTTGATATGGCTCAAGGTAAAAATCAGCTTTATAAAATTTTATTAGATTTTTATAATGAAAAAATAAATGAAAATAAAGATTTATTTAATGAAATATTAAAATACGACTATTTATCTTTAGGAAAAATATCAACAGTACCAAATATATTTAATAAAATAGAATTAAACAATTTTAAATGTAGATGTCACGATTTCCTTCACAATGAAGAAAATCTTAAAACATATTTCCCTGATTTTGTTGATACACCAACTAAATATATCTTAAAATATATTCATTTTGAACCATTTAAATATGATATTTTAAAATTAAAAGAAGATATAAGTTCAAAATTAGAAGAAAAAGAAAGTATAATATTATTTGATTATAATACTAATAAAGTATTTGATAAATCAAAAACTTATACTGTAGAGTTAGGAGAAGAAGATGAAGTTTAAAATAGATAAATATTTACTTAAAAAAACTGAAGAACTTGCATTTATAACAGTTAAAAAAGATGGAGATTTTCATCTAGATGGTTATGAAATACCTAAAGATGGTTTAAATGTACCTATAAAAAATGAAGTTCTTGTAAAAGGAATAAAAGAAAAAACAGCTCAAGATGGATTAAATTCTATGTCTATAGCTGATGCTATGATATATATATTAGGTATTGACCCAGAATTTAGATATAATGATGAATATAAAAAATTCTTAAATGCTCTTGAGAAAAAAGTTAATTTTGATGTTAGAGCTTATGCTGGATATATGTCTAGAAAATATTTTGAATTAGGAGAGCCTACAGATTCATTAATTTATATTAAAGCATTAATAACATTATATCCAGATGATATAGAAGGACTTTATAACTATGCTATAGTTTGTCAAGAAGTTGCAACATCTTATCAAAAAGATGGAGATGCTAAAGGGATGAATGCATTCTTATTAGAAGCAGGAGAAAAATTAGAAAAAATAATAAATATGGATGAAAACTTTGCTCTTGCTTATTACCACTTAGGATATCATTACTACAATCAAAGTCAATATATAAAAGCTAAAGTAATTTGGGAAGAAGCGATGAAACTTGGATTAGATGAAGATATAATAGCAGAAATTCAAGAAAATATAGGTAAAATGGATTATAGAGTTCAATATGAAGAAGGATATACGCTTGTATTCCAAGGTAAGTTTGAAGAAGGTCTAGATAAATTATTACCTTTAGAAGAAGAATACGGAGATTGGTGGAACTTGTTATTTATTATAGGTATAGCCTATAAAAATATGGGGGAAATGGATAAAGCAATTCTTTATTTTGAAAAAATATTAATTATAAAACCAAAGCAAGTAGATACATTAGTTGAATTAGCATTATGTGAAGCATCTTCATTTAATATGGATAGAGCTGTTGAGCTTTTAGAGCAAGCAGCTAAAATAAAAGAAGATCCAGAAATACTTTGTAATTTAGGTATGGCATATTTAAATACAGGAAGTATTGATGATGCAATTTATTATATAGAAAGAGCTTATGAATTAAATCCAGAAGATGAAATAACAATATCTTGCATGAGAGAATTAGATAATTATAGAGTTAACTAATAGAAATAACTTAAATAAATTTATAAAAGACTATAAAGTAGAATTAAATTTACTTTATAGTCTTTTTTCTTAATTTTTATTATATAAGAAAATATTAATTCAATATAAGAAATTAAAAAAAGAATAGTTATAAATTATGTTTTTGAAATATAAATCGGTATACAATTTAAGTTATTTATTATATAATCTAATTAAATAGAAAAATATGGGAATAATTTAAGCTCATCTAATCTTAAAATACTAATCTAAATTTCCAATAATAGAATAATTTATAAGAACAATCTTTTTACAACTAAATAAAAGTAGTAGGCAGTTTTGCGTTGAATGTTATAAGAATATAACATATTTTGCTTATGCTTGTGAAAAAATTAATTTTTTTAATCAATAGGACAATCTCCTAAAATCTTGTTCAGAATATATTTTTTAATATATTGAAATATATACTTAAGGCATCTTTTTGTTGTTTCATAAATAGGGTTAAAAAATTACAAAAAGGGGAAAAAGAATATGGAAAAAAAAGATATTAACGTTCTTGAACAAATGCAAAATATGACAGTTGATTTAAACAGTAAAGTTTTAATAGAAAAAGCTGAAAAAGATGGCGTTGAAACTATGTATAAAAGAAAATTAGGCTATAAAGTTCAATGTGGATTTGGTCTACAAGGTGTATGTTGTAGAAACTGTGGTATGGGTCCATGTAGAATAAGTGCTAAAACTCCAAGGGGACTTTGTGGTGCAGATGAACATACAATAGTAGGTAGAAACTTTGCAAGAATGGTTGCTGGTGGTACTGCTGCCCATTCAGACCATGCTAGAGATATAACTCATACATTAGCATTAACTAAACCAGGTGGAGATTATCAAGTTAAAGAACCTCAAAAATTAGTTGAATTTGCTAAATTCATGGATGTTGATCCAGAAGGTAAAGATGTATATGAATTAGCTCATGAAGTAGCTGAAGTATGCTTAATGGAATTTGGTAAACCATTTGGTGTTTCAAAATTATTAAAAAGAGCTCCAAAAGTAAGACAAGAAATATGGCATAACTTAGGTATAGAACCTAGAGCTATAGATAGAGAAATAGCTACAGTAATGCATTCAACTCATATAGGATGTTGTGCTGATTTAGAAGCTATTATAGCTATGTCTATGAGATGTTCTATGGCAGATGGTTGGGCTGGATCTATGATAGGTACTATGATATCTGATATATTATTTGGTACTCCAAAACCAGTTCATACAGAAGCTAACTTAAACGTATTAGCAGGAAATAATGTAAATATAATTTTACATGGTCATGAACCAACATTATCAGAAATGATAGTTGCAGCTTCTGAATTACCAGAAATGCAAGAATTGGCTAAAGAAGTTGGAGCAGATGGAATAACTTTATCTGGTATATGTTGTACAGGTAATGAATTAACAATGAGACATGGTATAAAAATAGCCGGTGACTTCCATCAACAAGAATTAGCTATAATAACTGGAGCTGTTGAAGCTATGATAGTAGACGTTCAATGTATATTCCCAGCACTTGCTGATTTATCTACTCATTATCATACTAAATTTATAACTACATCTCCAAAAGCTAGAATAACTGGATCTACATATATGGAATTCCATGAAGATACAGCTATGGAAGATGCAAAAACAATCGTAAGAGAAGCTATATTAAACTTCAAAAACAGGGATAAAGAAAAAGTTTTAGTTCCAGATTTAAAATCAGAAGGTATGGTTGGATATGCTGAAGAAGCTATAGTTGGACAATTAAATAATGTTGTTAATACTCAAATAGATGAAATGGATACTATAAAACCATTAGTAGATGTTTTAGCTTCAGGGGTAATAAGAGGGGTTGTAGGTGTTGTTGGATGTAACAATGCTAAAACACCATCTAACTATAACCACTTAACTATAATAAAAGAGTTAATTAAAAATGATTTCTTAGTAGTTACTACAGGATGTGGTGCTTCTGCAGCAGCTAAGAATGGATTAATGTTAAAAGAAAATGCTCATAAATATGCAGGAAAAGGTTTAGCAACAGTTTGTGACTTAGTTGATATACCTCCAGTAATACATTTAGGATCTTGTGTTGATAACTCTCGTATATTAAATGTATGTTCAATAGTTGCAAATGCATGTGATATGGATATAAGTGATTTACCAGTTGCAGGTTGTGCTCCAGAATGGATGTCAGAAAAAGCAGTAGCTATAGGTACTTATGTAGTATGTTCTGGTATAGATACTTATTTAGGTGTTATGCCTCCAGTCACAGGTTCATCTAAAGCTGTTGAGTTACTATGTGGTGGTTTAAAAGATAAAGTAGGAGCTTGCTTCCATGTAAATGAAGATCCAGTTACATTAGCTAAGATGATAATGGATGATATAGAAGCTAAACGTTCACACTTTGAAGAATTATATCAAGAAAATGTTTTAAATAAAAGATTAGCAGAAGTAACTGCTGAATAAGATATAAATTAATTTTAGTAAAACATTAGTCTATTATTATTTAATATAATAATAGACTAATGTAAATAAATTATTAATAATTAAGTTTTTAGTTACTTTAAGACAATATATAAAATACGGGAGATGAAGGGAATAATGAAAATAGCTATAACAGGTAAAGGTGGGGTTGGTAAAACAACTTTCGCTTCTATGATATCAAGAATGTTTGCAGATGAGGGTTACAGAGTAGTAGCTGTTGATGCAGATCCAGATGCTAACTTAGCGTTAGCATTAGGATTTCCAAAAGATGTGTATGAATCAATTGTACCAATATCTGAAATGAAAAAACTAGTATCAGAAAGAACTGCAACTAGTGAAGGTACATTTAATAAAATGTTCAAACTTAATCCAAAAGTAGATGATATTCCAGAAAAATATTGTAAAGAACATAATGGTGTAGGACTTTTAACACTTGGAACAGTAGATACAGGAGGATCTGGATGTGTTTGTCCAGAACATGTACTGCTAAAAAGATTATGTTCTCATCTTATACTACAAAGTAAAGATGTTGTTGTAATGGACATGGAGGCAGGGATTGAACATTTAGGAAGAGGTACAGCACAAGGTGTAGATGCTTTCATAGTAGTAGTTGAACCAGGTGAAAGAAGTTTACAAACTTATAGAAAAGTTAAAAAGCTAGGCAATGATATAGGTGTAAAAAAAGTTTATGTAGTAGGAAACAAAATGAGAAATGATGAGGATATTGAGTTTATAAAGAATAATCTTGAAGATGGTGAAGCTTTAGGATTTGTTCACTATAACCAACAAGTAATTGATTCAGATAGGGCAAATCAATCCCCTTATGATATAAGTGAAGCAACTAGAAATGAAATTAGAGAAATAAAAAATAGACTAGTTGAAATAAAAAATCAAAAAAGTTAATAATAATTTGTTAATGATTATAACATTAAATGTTTAATATTAAATAATACTTTTAATGTTTAATATAAAAAACTGTGGGAGGAATAATTATGGGATTCAAATCTGATATTGAAATTGCTCAAGAAGCAAAACCTCTAGATATTAGAGAAGTAGGTAAAAAACTAGGATTAACAGAAGATGATTTAGAGCTTTATGGTAAATATAAAGCTAAAGTAGACTATAATCTATTAAAAAAAGATACTGGTAAGCCAAAAGCAAAATTAATATTAACTACAGCAATAAATCCAACTCCAGCTGGAGAAGGTAAAACAACTACTACTATAGGTGTAGCAGATGCATTAAGTAAATTAGGTAAAAATGTACTTGTTGCACTTAGAGAACCTTCTTTAGGACCAGTTTTTGGTATAAAAGGTGGAGCAGCAGGTGGAGGATATGCACAAGTTGTTCCAATGGAAGATATAAACTTACATTTCACAGGAGATTTCCATGCTATAGGTGCTGCAAACAACTTATTAGCTGCTATGTTAGATAATCATATACATCAAGGAAATGAACTTGGAATAGATATAAGAAGTATCACTTGGAGAAGATGTGTAGATATGAATGATAGACAACTTAGAAATGTTGTCGATGGTTTAGGTGCTAGAGCTGATGGTGTTGCAAGAGAAGATGGATTTGATATAACAGTTGCATCAGAAGTTATGGCAGCATTCTGTTTAGCAGATGATATTATGGATTTAAAAGCTAGATTAGGTAGAATAGTAGTTGGTTATAACTATGAAGGACAACCAGTTACTGCTGCTCAATTAAAAGCTAATGGTGCAATGGCTGCATTATTAAAAGATGCTCTAAAACCAAACTTAGTTCAAACTCTAGAAGGAACACCAGCATTTGTACATGGTGGACCATTTGCAAATATAGCTCATGGTTGTAACTCTGTTATAGCTACTAGAATGGCTATGCATTTTGCAGACTATGTAGTTACTGAAGGTGGCTTCGGTGCTGACCTTGGTGCTGAAAAATTCTTAGATATAAAATGTAGAATGGCTAACTTAAAACCAGATGCTGTTATAATAGTTGCTACTGTTAGAGCATTAAAATACAACGGTGGAGTTCCAAAAGATCAATTAAATAATGAAAACTTACAAGCTCTAGAAGCAGGTATTCCAAACTTATTAAAACACGTTGAAAATATAACTCAAGTTTATAAATTACCTGCAGTTGTTGCTATAAATGAATTCCCAACAGATACTCAAGCAGAAGTTGAGTTGGTAAGAACTAAATGTAAAGAATTAGGTGTTAATGTTGCTCTATCTCAAGTATGGGCTAAAGGTGGAGAAGGTGGAATAGAACTTGCTGAAGAAGTATTAAGACTTTGTGAACAACCAAATGACTTCCAATTCTGCTATGAAGATGATTTAACATTAGCACAAAAAATAGAAGCTGTATCTACTAAGATATATGGAGCTGATGGTGTAATATTTACTCCTAAAGCTAAGAAAGAACTTGAAAGACTTGAAAGTTTAGGATTTGGTAATATGCCAGTTTGTATGGCTAAAACTCAATATTCTTTAACTGATGATTTAACTAAATTAGGTAGACCAACTGGATTTAATATCACAGTTAGACAAGTAACAGTTTCTGCTGGTGCAGGATTTGTTGTTGCATTGACTGGAGAAATAATGAAGATGCCAGGTCTTCCAAAACGTCCAGCTGCAGAAAGAATAGACGTTGATGAAAATGGAGTAATTTCAGGATTATTCTAGAACCTTAAAATAAAAATATCTATTAAATATACATTTAGTAGTGCACAATATTTATTGTGCACTACCTTCGAATTAACCTTGAATAATTTAAGGAGGCATATATATTTATGGAAAAGATAGCACAAAAAAATTGTGTAGATTTTGTTGATGTATTAGCATCAAAAGCTGCTGTACCAGGCGGTGGTGGAGCTGCTGCCCTTGCAGGTGCCATAGGCATGGCTTTAGGTAGTATGGTATGTAACTTAACTACAGGAAAGAAAAAATATGCACAATATGAAGAAGCAATTCAAGAAATATTAGTAAAAGCAGGTAAACTTCAAGAAGAATTATTATCTATGATAGATAAAGATGCAGAAGGATTTTATCCATTATCAAAAGCTTATGGTCTTCCTACTTCAACAGAAGAAGAAAAACAATATAAAGCTGAAACAATGGAAAAATGCTTAAAAGTTGCATGTGAAGTACCTATGAATATAGTGAGACTATGTCATGATTCTATAAAATTACATGAGGAATTAGTGGATAAAGGTTCAAAGCTAGCTATAAGTGATGTTGGATGTGGTGTTCAATGTCTAAGAGCAGCTATACTTTCTGCTCAATTAAATGTAATAATAAATGTTAATTCTATGAAAGATAGAGAATATGCACAAAAGATAGATAGAGAATGTAATCAGCTAGTTGAAGACGGTGTAAAGATTTGTGATGAAGTATATAAAAAAGTATTAGTAGCTTTAGGTTGATAAAATTAACCAATAAATAAGAAAATTAAAATATAAAAATATATTAGTATTCATATATAGGTATATATTTTTATATAAATCGATTTATATAAAAGCTAATTAAAAACGATAAGTATATAATTAAATTAAAGACAATCGGTAAAATAACTTTTAAAAATGTGGGAGGAGAAATAGCGTGGGAGAAATAATTAAAGGTAAACCAGTTGGAGATGCACTAAGTGAAATCTTAAAAGGAGAATGTGAAGCATTAGTTAAAGAAGGTATACAACCTAAGTTAGCTATTTTAAGAGTTGGTGCAAAACCAAATGATCTTTCTTATGAAAGAGGAGCTCTTAAAAAATGCGACACTATAGGTATAGTTGCAGAGGTTACTGAGTTATCAGAAGATACGACTCAAGAACAATATATAGAAGCTTTAGAAAAATTAAATAAAGACTCTTCAGTACATGGTATATTAACTTTTAGACCATTACCAAAAGGGATAGATGAAGAAGTAATAAAAAATGTTATATCTCCAGAAAAAGATGTTGACTGTTTTAGCCCAATGAACACAGCAAAACTTATGGAAGGAGATAAAACTGGATTCCCTCCATGTACTCCTACAGCAGTTGTAGAAATATTAAAACACTATAATGTTCCACTAAAAGGAGCTAATGTAGTAGTATTAGGTAGATCAATGGTTGTTGGTAAGCCAGTATCAATGTTATTATTAGGTGAAAATGCCACAGTTACAATTTGCCATTCAAAAACTCAAGATTTAGCAAAAGTATGTTCACAAGCAGATGTATTAGTTGCAGGTGTTGGTAGAGCTAGAATGGTAACATCTGATTATATTAAAGAAGGTGCAGTAGTTATAGATGTTGGTATAAATGCTAAACCAGAAGGTGGAGGAATTTGTGGAGATGTTGACACTGATGATGTAGTAGAGAAAGCATCAATGGTAACTCCAGTTCCAGCAGGTGTAGGATCAGTTACAACTTCAATACTTGCTAAACATGTAATAAAAGCATGTAAACAACAAAATAACAAATAAGGCAGATATGGATATATTGACTAAATATATTAAGAGATAGTTAAAACTATGGGGGGAAATAACTATGGTAATATCTGATAGAAAACCAATGGAAGAAATACTAGGCTTTTTAAAAGATGCTAAAAAGATTATATTGGTAGGATGTAATCAATGTGCAGCTGCTAGTAAAACAGGTGGCGAACCTGAATTAGAAGAAATGAAAGCTTTATTAGAAGCTGAAGGAAAAGAAGTAACTGGAATTTTACTTCCAGATACAGCATGTAACTTATTATTAGGAAAAAAAGAATTAAAATCATTAAAGAGCGAATTAAAAGATGTTGATGCTATATTATCATTGGCATGTGGAGATGGAACTCAAACAATAGTTAAAAATACACAAAAACAAAAAATTCCTGTTTATCCAGCTAACAATACTTTATTTATAGGTGAAGTAGAAAGAGTTGGTCAATTTGAAGAAGCTTGTAAAGCATGTGGTGAATGTGAACTTGGATGGACTGGAGGTATTTGTCCAGTAACTATGTGTGCTAAAGGATTAATAAATGGTGCATGTGGTGGAGCTAAAAATGGTAAATGTGAAGTTGACCCAGAAAATGATTGTGCATGGGTAAAAATTTATGAAAGACTTAAAGATTTAGGTCAATTAGATAACTTATTAGAAGTTAGAGGACCTAAAGATTATTCTAAACAATTAAATCCAAGAAGACATAATGCAAATAAAAAAGTTGAATCTGAAGCTTAAAAGTTAGGTAAATAAAGGGGGATTATTTTCATGAGTAAGTTACAAGAAGCATTGGAAAGAGGAGAATTTGCTGTAACTGCAGAAATGGCACCACCAAAAGGAACAGACCTTTCTCATTTATTAGAATGTGCTAAAATGTGTGTAGGAAGAGTACATGCTGCAAACGTAACTGATTTCCAATCAGCTGTAATGAGAGCAACATCTCTAGCAACATGTAAATTATTAAAAGATATAGGATTAGAACCAGTAATACAAATGACTGGTAGAGATAGAAATAGAATAGCTATAGAAGGTGAAATGCTTTCTGCTGGAGTATTTGGTATAGAAAATCTATTAGCTTTAACAGGGGATCATACAAGTGTTGGTGATCATCCACAAGCTAAACCAGTATTTGATTTAGATTCTGTAAGTATATTAAAAACAGCTTCAACACTAAATGCAGGAACTGATAGTGTGGGTCTAGAATTACAAGGTAAAACTAATTTCTATTTAGGTGCTTGTGTTACACCTGAATATGATCCAATAGAAGTTCAATTATTAAAAATGAAAAAGAAAATAGCTGCTGGAGCTAAGTTCTTCCAAACTCAAGCAGTTTATGATATAGAACATATGAGAAAATTTAGAGAACTTACTAAAGATTTAGATTGTAAAATCTTAGCTGGTATAGTTCCTTTAAAATCACCTGGAATGGCTAAATTTATGACAGCTAATGTTCCTGGTATATTTGTTCCAGATGATCAAATAGAAAGATTAAAAGCAGCTGGTAAAGGTAATTATGTACAAGAAGGTATTAAGATGGCAGGAGAATTTATAAAACAACTTAAAGAAGAAAACTTATGCGATGGTGTACATATAATGGCAATTGGTGCAGAAGAAAATGTTCCAAAAATATTAGATGAAGCAGGGTTATAAAATTTGCTACATACAAAATAGAAAATGGGGGATTTGAACATGAAAGTTGCAGTAATTGGTGGAGGACCAGGAGGATACGTAGCAGCTTTAAGAGCAGCTATGCTTGGTGCTGAAGTAACAGTAATAGAAAAAAATAAATTAGGTGGAACTTGCTTAAATGTTGGTTGTATACCTACTAAAGCCTTATTAGCTTCTAGTGATGTATTAAGAACTGTAAAAGAAGCTGACAAATTTGGAATAAAAGTTGAAGGTGAAGTTAAACCTGACTTTCAAGCTATAGTAGCAAGAAAGCAAAAAATAACTGATGAATTAGTGGCAGGAATCCAATTCTTATTTGATAAAAGAGGGGTTAAAAAAATAGATGGATTTGGAAAACTAATTGATAAAAATACTATAGAAGTTACTAAGGATGATGGAAGTGTAGAAGAAGTAAAAGCTGATAAAATAATATTAGCAAATGGATCTGTACCTACAGTATTCCCATTTATGCCTTACAATGGTAAAAATGTTATAACTTCTGATGAAGTATTAAGTTTAGAAAAATTACCAGAATCTATGGTTATTATAGGTGGAGGAGTTATAGGATCTGAAATAGGTCAATTCTATTCTTCACTTGGAACAAAAGTAACTATAATAGAAGTTCTTCCTCAAATATTAGGAAGAATGGATTCAGAAGGAGCAAAAGCCCTTACAAGACAATTCAAAAAAGACAAAATAAAAGTTATGTGTAATGTGGCTACTGATAGTTTTGAAGTTAGTGAAGACAAAGTTAAACTTAACTTAAATAATGGCAAATCTTTAGAAGCAGAAGTAGTATTACTTTGTACAGGAAGAAAACCAAATTTAGCTAACTCTGGTGTAGCTGAAGCTGGTGTTAAATTAACAGAAAGAGGATTCGTTGAAGTAAACGAATTTATGGAAACAAATCTAGAAGGTGTTTATGCTATAGGTGATATCATATCAGTTGGAGGAGCTCCACATGCAATGCTTGCACACGTTGCCTCTGCAGAAGGTATGGTAGCTGCAGCAAATGCAGTAAAAGGAAATAGAGAAAACGTAAATTATAAATCAATCCCAAGTTGTGTATATACAGAACCTGAAGTAGCAGGTGTAGGTAAAACAGAGGATGAGCTAAAAGCTGAAGGTGTAGAATATCATGTTGGTAGATTTGATTTTAGAGGTTTAGGAAAAGCTAAAGCTATAGGAAAAATACAAGGATTTATCAAAGTATTAGTTGATAAAGACGATGTAGTGATAGGAGCAACTTTAGTAGGACCTCATTGTACAGATTTATTAACTGAATTATCTTTAGCAGTAGGCTTAGGATTAAAGGCTAAAGATGTAGGAAGTGTAATACATGCACATCCAAGTTTATCTGAAGGTATTATGGAAGCATTACACGATGTACATGATGAATGTGTCCATTCAGTACCATCAACTTTATAAGTTTAATAGCAGAGTAATCAAAAGCTCTGTTTAGGCATATGAAGGGGGAAGTCTTAAAATGAGTTATAATATAGCAGTAGCAGGAAAAGGTGGAACTGGTAAAACAAGCCTTACAGGGCTTTTAATTGATATATTACTAAAAGAAAAGAAAAAACCAATTCTTGTAGTTGATGCTGATGCCAATGCTAATATTAATGAAGTATTAGGGGTAGAAGTTGAATCTACTATAGGTCAAATTAGAGAAGAAGCTAATATGACAGAAAAAAGAGGCAATTCATTTCCTGGGGGTATGACAAAAGCTCAGTTCTTACAATGGAAACTTAATTCCATCTTAGTTGAGGGAGATGGATATGACTTATTAGTAATGGGAAGATCAGAAGGGGAAGGTTGTTATTGTTTTGTTAATGGAATATTAAGAGAACAAGTTCAAAAAATTTCTGGTCATTATGATTATGTTATTACTGATAATGAAGCTGGTATGGAGCATTTAAGTAGAAAGACAACTAAGCATATAGATACTTTATTATTAGTAAGTGATTGCTCAAGAAGAAGTATCCAAGCTGTTGCAAGAATTAGAGATTTAGCAATTGAATTAAATTTAAGTGTAGGAAAGGTTTATCTTATAGTAAATAAAGCACCAGATGGAGTTTTAAATGATGGTGTTAAAGAAGAAATAGAAAAGCATAATTTAAACCTTTTAGGTGTTGTACCTTTAGATGAATTAATATATAAATATGACTCTGATGGTATTCCATTAGTTAAATTACCAGAAGAATCAAAATCTAGAAAAGCCATGAAAGAAATAGTGGCTAAATTAGAATTAAATTAGGCTTAAGGGGGAAAAAGATTATGGCATTTAAAATGTCTGTTCAAAAGAGTTCAGGTAAAATAAGTGAAGTTGTAATAGGAACAGGGGACAAAGCTATAAAATTAGGTGGAGAGAATGTATTACCATTCTATAGCTTTGATGGTGATACAGGAAATGTTCAAAAAGTAGGAGTAGAAATAAATGATATATATCCAGAAAGTTGGATTGATTGCTATAAAGAAATGTACAAAGATGTAGCTAATGATCCTGCTTTATGGGCTAAATATGTTCAAGATAATACAGAAGCAGATTTCGTTTGTTTAAGATTTGTTGGAGCAGATCCTAATGCAGACGATAAATCTCCAGAAGAATGTGCTGAAGTAGCTAAAAAAGTTGTAGATGCTATAGATTTACCATTAGTAGTTGCAGGATGTGGTGTAGCAGAAAAGGATGGTAAAGTATTTGCTAAAGTTTCAGAAGCTTTAGAAGGAAAAAATGTTTTAATATTATCTGCAGTTGAAGATAACTACAAAGAAGTTGGAGCTTCAGCAGGTTTAGCATATGGACAAAAAGTAGGAGCAGAATCAGCTGTTGATATCAACTTAGCTAAACAAATGAATGTTTTATTAACTCAATTAGGTGTTAAACAAGATAATATAGTAATGAACGTTGGTTGTTCAGCTGTTGGATATGGATATGAATATGTTGCATCTACTATGGATAGAATTAGACTTGCTGCATTTAATCAAAATGATAAACAATTACAAGTTCCAATAGTAACACCAGTTTCTTTTGAAGTTGGTCATGTTAAAGAAGCTATAGCTGAAGAATCTGATCAACCAGAATGGGGAGACAATGAAAAGAGAAGTATAGCAATGGAAGTATCAACAGCAGCATCTGTTTTAGTAGGGGGATCTGATGCAGTAATACTTCGTCATCCAGAATCAATAAAAACTATAAAATCTTTAGTAAGCGAGTTAGCTTAATATTATTTGTAAGGTTAGGGGGATAAAATAATGGCACTTAAAGCTTTAGATATATTTAAATTAACACCAAAGAAAAACTGTAAAGAATGTGGATTTCCAACTTGTATGGCTTTCTCTATGAAAGTTGCAGGTGGAGCAGTGGAAGTAAGTAAATGTCCACATATGTCTGATGAAGCAATACAAAAATTATCAGAGGCTACTGCACCTCCAATGAAAACTTTAAAAGTTGGAGCTGGAGAAAATGAGTATACTCTAGGTGGAGAAACTGTATTATTCAGACATGAAAAAACTTTAGTTAGCAAAAATAGATATGCTGTTGCATTTTGTGATTGTATGACAGAAGAAGAAGTAGATAAGAAAATAGCTAACATAAATAAAGTTGAATATGAAAGAATAGGGGAAATAATGAAAGCTGAATTTGCTTGCGTTACATATAGCGGAAACAAAGACAACTTCTTAAATGTTATAAATAAATTAAAAGAACAAACAAAAGTAGCATTTATATTAAATGTTGACGATGCTGAAGTAGCTAAAGAAGCTGTTGCAGCACTTGCTGGGTTAAATCCAGTAGTTGTAGGTGCAACTAAAGATAACTATGAAGCTATGTTAGATGTAGTTAAAGCTGATAACTTAGCATTAGGTTTAAAAGCTGCTAACCTAGATGAAATGTATGATTTAGTAGGTACAGTTCAAAAAGCTGGATATAAAGAATTAATACTTGATGTAACAGGTGAATCTATAAAAGATACTTTTGTTAATGCAGTTCAAGTAAGAAGAACAGCATTAAAAGAACAAGATAGAACTTTTGGATACCCATCAATAGTATTTGCTAATAAATTAGCTAATAAAGATGATATGATGGAAGTTGCATTATCTTCTGTATTTACAGTTAAATATGGTTCAATCATAGTAATAGATGATATAGACTATGCAAAAGCATTACCATTATATGCATTAAGACAAAACTTATTTACTGACCCTCAAAAACCAATGAGAGTTGAAACAAAGATTTATCCAATAAATAACCCAGATGAAAATTCTCCAGTTTTAGTAACAGTTGACTTTGCCTTAACTTACTTTGTAGTAACTGGTGAACTTGAAAGATCTAAAGTTCCATGCTGGTTAGTAATACCTGATGCAGGTGGATACTCAGTTCTTACTTCTTGGGCTGCTGGTAAATTTGGTGGTAGTGTAATAGGAAACTTTGTTAAAGAATGTGGTATAGCTGAAAAAACTAAAAATAGAGACTTAATAATACCAGGTAAAGTTGCTGTTATACAATCAGAATACCGAAAAAACAATAGAAGAAGAGGGGGTCAAATTTCTTCTCATCTATTTTTTTATCGCGATACTGGTAGTGAACAATGACGTAAGCCAGAAAAATTCCTACTGCCCACAATAGCCCGTAGTAACGGATAGAAAGGCCGAACAGGTTAAATAGTTCGGGATTCGGATTCCAGTTGATAGATAATAATAAGGTATTCATATTGGATAACGGTTTACGGTTTGGTGAATTAGTGTTTAGTGAATTTTTCGGCTACCATCCGGTAAGTAGGAATATCAATCCCTTGTTCTTCCGCAGCGGTAATCATGTCGAATAACAATCCTTGTATCTCCGAATCATGTCCCCGTGCCAGGTCTTTCTGCATGGAAGCGGTACTTTCCGGGTCGAGTTTGTCGATGACTTTCAGATTATAGCTTATCGGGTCTTCGGGAAATTCTACACCCAGTTTACGTCCCAGTTCGGCACTCTCCGTAGAAAGTCCGATGAAGGTATCGCGCACCTTTCCCGGTTTCTGTACCTCGCCCATGGGGACGTCATAGTAAGCTCCGGTGACAGCCATTGCCGAGATGAA
>OLNJ01000953.1_pt1 | contig 18702 bp, 16 predicted proteins | sample 1672191 | NCBI WGS metagenome assembly OLNJ01 (sample SAMEA3136657, study PRJEB25190) | human gut metagenome | biome: human gut; feature: human-associated habitat; material: faeces | place: Austria | collected 2013 | reverse complement strand
GCGAGCAATTCTATGAAAAATCAAGCTATTTTTTCATATCAACTTAACAGATTCATAAAATAAATTAAAACTTTATTATATTATATCAATTTTCATAATTATAATATTTATATTTTGGACATTTGTCCTTAAATTATTTTATATATCTTATTTATCATAATTTATATGATATAATCTATTTACTTTATTAATAAGGAGAGAATTAAAATGAATAGTTTATCTTATCTTTTAGAAACTTGTCCTAGTCATATAAAGCAAGATTTTTTAAATATAACTTTTAATAGTTTTGATAAGATTTTATTTCAAAATGAAGCTGCTAATTCTGTCTATATAATAAAAAAAGGTAAAGTTAAAGTTTATTCTTTAACTCCTACTGGAGTTAAATACTTAGAAAGAATCTATTGCGAATATGAAATATTTGGTGAGTTAGAAATATTTATTGATAAGCCTATATTAAATTATGTAGAAGCATTAGAACCTTGTGAAGTAATAAAAATACCTAAAAAGTCTTTTTTAGACTGGATTAGATATGATTCTGATTTTTCTTTATATATACATATACAATTGTCCCATAAGCTATATACTACCTCAATCAATAGTAAGGCAAATATAGTTTATCCTTTGAAATATAGATTAGCGTTCTTTTTATGGCGTTTCCTAGAAGAACATGATTTAGACACTATACACAAAGATTTATTAGTAGAAGGTGTTGGGTCAAACATTAGAAGTGTTAACAGAATTATTAAAGAATTAAGTAATGATAATATAATTGATTATAATAAAGGGCACATTAAAGTAAAAGATATTAATAAACTACTTGATATAATTTTTTTCTGCTAATTATGATTAAAATAATATAATCTTTTAATACTCATTAGGAGGGATACTATGATAGATAAAAAACAATTAATAGAAAAGGCTTTTGCAGCTCAAGAATTTTGCTACACTCCATACTCAAACTTTGATGTAGGCGCAGCTTTACTATGTGATAACGGTAATATTTATACAGGTTGTAATATAGAAAATGCTGCATATACACCAACAAACTGTGCTGAAAGAACTGCTTTTTTCAAAGCAATCTCTGAAGGAGAAAAGAAATTTACTGCTATAGCTATTGTTGGTAATAAACACGGTATTAAAGCTGGTGAAGGTGACTTCTGCGCTCCTTGTGCTGTATGCAGGCAAGTTATGGCAGAATTTTGCGATTTAGATACATTTAAAGTAATTATTGCTAAAAGTACAGAAGAATACTTAGAGTATACCCTTGGTGAACTTCTTCCTTTAGCTTTTACAGGAAAAAACTTAGAATAAATTTAAAAGACTGAAGTACTAATGATTTAATACTTCAGTCTTTTTCTAATTTATATTATTATACCTTCAAAATGATCAATTTCATGTTGTATAATCTGTGCTGTAAATCCATTAAAAATTTGTTTATGCTTTTTAAAATCTCTATCGAAATATTCTACCTCTATTGTTTCATATCTCTTTGTTTTTCTAAAGCCAGTTAAAGATAAACAGCTTTCTTCTGTTTCATAAGCTTTTTCCTTTTTTAATATAACTGGATTTATCATAGGAACTATAATATTACCTATACTAAACACTAATATACGCTTTTTAACTCCTATCATATTAGCTGCCATACCTACACAATATTCTAAATTTACTCTTAATGTATCTATTAAATCATCAACAACTGCAATATCATTTTTAGTTGCAGGTTCTGACTTTTGCGATAAAAATAATACATCCTTCATAATTGGTCTTATCATATTAACTCCAACCTTTCTAATTTCTATCTCTCATTATATATCAAAATTTATTTTAAACATATTTAATTATACACATTATTTATTTCTTAAATCAAAAGAGACTGTAGATTAAAGTTAATTCTTTACCTCTACAGTCTCTTAATTAATAACACATATTATTTATAATCTGTCTTGGTAGATGGTTCATCTTCTCCAAAAGGAGTATTTTCAAGAGCTTTATTTCTTACATCTTGAGCGTAATTTGAAGATGATGGATCAGTGTTGACCTTACTATTTTTTTATTTTTCATAGTAATACCTCCTATAATTATAAATTAAATGTATTCTCTAATTTAGCTTATCCATTTCTTTAAATATTTATATATTAATTTAAATTTTCATAAAGTTACTATCTAATTTATGAGAATATAGCTTTCCTAAAATAAAAACACCTACAAAATTAATTGTAGGTGCTATTAAAGCATAACTTATAATTATTTTTAAAATATACTCTATTCTCTAAGTATATCTATTATATCCTGACCATACTTATCAATCTTACTAGGTCCAAAACCTATTATTTGAATAAGCTTCTTTTTATTATCTGGATTAAGCTTAATTATTTCCTCTATCATTTCATCATTATATATATAATACGGCTTAATATTTTCTTCTCTAGCTTTATAAGTTCTATATTTCTTAAGCTCATCAACTAACTGTTCATAAGACTTTACTTTATCTAAAACCTCATTATTTAAATTTTCATCAATAACTTCTTCTTTAGAGCTATATCCAATATCCTCTATAATAGATTTTTCTTCTAATTTTACTTCTATAAAATCTATTTCAGTTAAATTGTATTTTTTATTATAATCATATTTTATATCAATGTTATTTGCTATAAAATATTCAGCTATTTTCTTCATCTTATCTTCAAACATTTTTTTCTCTTTACTGTAGCAACTTAATTTTCTATTTATAAGTTCTGTTAACTCATCATAAGTAAAAATCTCATATTTAACTTTCTTAGGTGCTTTACTCTTATTAACTATACTCTTATCATTTGATACAATAATGCTCGAAAAAATAGGTAATGTTTTAATTATTCTAGCTTCTATTAAAAGATCTCTAACTACTTTTACATTTTTATTATTTTGTAATATAGGACTAATAACTTTCTCGCTATCTATAATCTTATTATTTTTATCTTTTATATATCTAACAAAGTCTCCTGCTTCATTTATATGTATCTCTCCATTAAGCCCCTTAGTCTCTAATATCATAACAAACATAGTTGTAATTACTATAAAGTCTAATTGTGCTATATAGTCTCCATCCTTTATTTTTATATCATGTAAACATATCATCGGTATAGAAGAATTCTTTAACTCAAGATACACATTCTTTTCCCCTTGTATTACATTATTTAAAAATTCTATATTTCTTTCTATATATTTAACCTTACTAGACTTAACCTTATCTTTTAACTCTAATAAGTCACTTAATTCTTTATTTTCTTCTTTAAAATCTTTATAAAACACTGGTGTTTTTATTTCTCTTATGCCAAATAAATTTTTAAATATTGCCATCTCTATACGTCCTCCTTATGTAAATATTATAGCATATTTTCTATATAAGTTAATATTTAGCACAAGAAGAACAAAAATAAAATGCAAAGCACTTTGGTGAAAAGTAGCCTTTTCACTTCGACGAAGTCGTCCTTTCACCTGTGAGCTTTGCAAACAATTTATTCCTATTGTCTTACAGGTAATATAATAATAAATTCACTACCTTTACCTAATTCACTTTCTACCCAAATAATACCATTATGAAGTTCTATTAATTGTTTACTTAAAGTTAATCCTAATCCACTTCCACCATGTTCTTCGGTACTCTCTAAGTATGTCTGTGAAAATCTATCAAAAATACACTTATGATACTTAGGATCTATTCCTATTCCATTATCTTTTACAGATATTTTTATCCTATCACCTAAATCCCATATGAAAACTTGAATTATTCCATCTCTATTTGTAAATTTAATAGCATTTGATATTAAATTCATTATAACTCTTTCAATTTCTATATCATCGCACTCTATTATCTTTTCTTCTATAAAAGGTTCAATAATAAGTTCAATACCATTTTCCTCAATTAATTCCTTCATAGATAATGCTAGTTCTTCAACTAAATACACTATATCATGCTGCTTAAAATTCAACCTATATGTTCCAGACTCTATCTTAGACGTATATATTATATTATCTATTAAATTCATAAGCCTTGTACAATTTCTCTTTATACTATTCATATAATAAGCCATTTTTTCCTTAGAAATTTTCTGTTCTTGATTATTTAAATTTTCTATAACCTTTTGAGTAGATGATATTATATTTAATGGAGTTCTTAATTCATGCGATAGATTTATGAAATAATTATTTTTATATTTTTCATGACATAACAATTTTGAATATAGAATATCATTTTCAATTAACTTATTATTTAATTCTAGTGTCCTTTGTTTTACCATACTATCTAAGATTTTAACCCTATTCCATATTACATAAATTATAATAATTACTAATGTACAATAGCCAAAATAAGCAAAATGAGTTTTCCATGGTGGATTATCTATTTTAATCTTAATACTCGTAGGATCACTCCACTTACCACTAGAATTCCTAGCAGCTATTTGAAATTCATATTCTCCTGGGTTAATATTTGTATAATTAATACTAGTTTTACTATCTGAAAATACCCACTCTTTATCTAGTCCAAATAATCTATATGCATAATTTATTTTTCTATTATCTTTATAATCTGGTAAAAAGAATTCAAACTCTAATTGATTGTTTTTATAATCTAACTTTATTTCATCAGATATAATTAACTTTCCATAATTAGTAGATAATGATTCAATTTGAACATTTGGTATAAATTCTTTTTCATTTATTTGTTCTGGTCTAAAGCTTGTTAGTCCGTTTATTCCACCAAAAAACATTTCTCCACTATTGCTTTTAAAATAAGCATACTGATTAAATTCATTTCCTTGAATGCCATCAGCACTCTCATAGTTTATAAACTTTTCTTCTTCTATATTAAATTTAGTAAGTCCATAGTTAGTACTAGCCCATAAATACTCTTCATCTTCTAGTAGAATTCCATATACAAAATTATTAGGTAATCCATCTTCCTCCGTATATCTTTTATACTCTTCACTTTCCTTATTAAACTTAATTATACCATAGTCAGTAGCTAACCAGATATTACCTTTAGAATCAGAATTTATTGAAATAATATAATTATATGTATTGTTACTCGCTTCTTTATTCTCCCCAAAATAATTGTATTTTTTAATCTCTGCTGTCTTTTTATTAAATCTTATTAGCCCATCTTCTATACTACCTGCAATCCATATGATTCCATCCTTATCTTCATGTATATCATTAAAAGATAATTTATTTACTCCAGCATCCACAAAGGCTTGTGAATAGTTACCAAACTTCCCATTTCTATCGGAAACTCCTATACCATCCCTTGTTCCTATCCATAGTATTCCTTCACTATCTATAAGTAAAGTTCTTACATCATTACAAGGTAATCCACTTTCTTCTCTATACTGAATTTTCTCCTTTGTATTTTTATTATACTTATCTAAGCCATTTTCAGTAGCTATCCAAATCTCATCATCTATTCCAGTAATATCTCTAACTAAGTTATTACTAATATAAAATTCCCCATGATAGTCTTCTATCTGGTCAACTCTTATTAATTTATTATTTTTTCTATCAAAAACATTTAATCCATCAAACATTGTGCCTATCCATAAGATTCCATCGTTATCTTCATATATTCCTGTTATGTTATCAGAGCTTAAAGAGTTATTATCAAATGGATCTGCTTTATAATAATTAAATAAATTTTCTGGATTAAATAAACTTATTCCTTCACTAGTCCCTATCCAAATCGCTCCTGAACTATCCTCACAAATAGTCATTGTATCATTACTAATTAAACTACCTAAGTTATATCTAGAAGATTTATATTTAATAAATTTTTTCTCTTCTTCAATGAATTTACTAAAACCATTATCAGTAGCTACCCATACGTCTCCCCTACTATCTCTTAATATATCTCTTATATAGTAACCTGGAATTCCACTATCAAGACCAGGCATGAACTTTTCTATAGCTCCTGTTTCCAAATTTAACTTATTTAGTCCTCCATAATAAGTTCCAACCCATAAATATCCTAGATTATCGGCATGTAAACTATAAATAAAATTATGACTTATACTATTTTCGTCATCTTCATCTGCAAAATATCTTTCCAATACTCCAGTTTTATTATTAATTCTATTTAATCCATTTCTTGTTCCTACCCAATAATTTCCGTATACATCTTCTGTTAATGAATATACTTCTTGATTGCTCAATGAACTATTGTAATCTTCTGAATTATATATTCTTATAAAATTATCATTTTCTCTGTCATAAATATTTAATCCATCATTAGTTCCTACTAAAATATCTCCATTTTTACTTACCATTATTGCTCTAATTCTATAATGCGAAATATTACATCCATTTTCATTTGGTAAATAATTTGTTATTTCATCAGTTATCGTATTTATCTTGCTTAATCCAGCAGTAGTTCCTACCCATATATTTCCATCTAAATCCTCTTTTAAATCTGTTATTGAATTTCCACTTATACTATTTTCTTTATGATTATATTTATATACTTGAAACTTACTTCCATTATATTTATTTAACCCATCACCAGTTCCAATCCACATATAACCTTTTCTATCTTGAATTATAGTAGAAACACTAATTTGTGATAATCCATCATCAGTTGTTATACGTTTGAAATTTCGATTTGCATCATTAACAACTGCATAGGTTTTATCAACTATACAACTAAAAGTTACAATTATGAATAATATTACAATCAATATACTTTTATATTTATTATTCATACTTTTTCCCCATCCTTATTTCCCTTATATTTCTTTTTTATTAATTATATCATTTTATTTGATTTTTTTACAATAAATATGATTTTATTACATATAAAAACAAAAAAGGATATCTCTAATACATTTTTAGAGATATCCTCTTCAAACATTATTAACTATGTTTTTATTAATAGTATGCTACAACCTTATTCTTTCCAGAATTTTTGGCTTCATATAAAGCTTTATCTGCCTCACTAATAATTTGTTGAAAAGTTTTATCAGTAGCATCCATCTTAGTTATACCTATACTAGAGGTTACTTTAATTATTTCATTTTCCCCTATGTTAATAACTGTATTTTCAACATTATTCCTTATTCTTTCTGCAATTTTTAAATAGCTATTTTTATCGTCCTTTACTATAACTATAAACTCTTCTCCACCATATCTTCCTACAATATCGCATTCTCTTATGGATTCTTTAATAACTTTAGCTATACTAGCAAGAACCTTGTCTCCAGTTTGATGTCCGTAAGTATCATTTATTTTTTTAAAATTATCTACATCAACCATCATAACCCAATAGCTATCATAATATTTTTTTACCTTATTATATATTTTTTCACTTTTTCTTAAAGCTTCTCTTCTGTTAAATATCTTTGTTAATACATCATAATTAGCTCTATATTTTATTTCTTTATAAAGTCTAGAATTTTCTAAAGCTATACCTACATATGTAGATAATACCTTCAAAGTATTTACATCTTTTAATGTAAAAGCATTTTTTTCATACGCTTGTACACCAATTACTCCTATGACTTTTGAGTCTATCATTATAGGTACAAAAATCAAAGACTGAGAAAAACGCTCTAATGTTCTACTTTGCTCTTCTGCTAATTTTTCTATAAACTCTTCAAAATTATTAAAATATTTATAATACTCTCTTTTTAAATCATTTATTAATATCTCTTGTTTATGATTAATGGCATATACTCCAAATCTATTTTCATCATCAAGATTAATTGGAGGCATTTCTAATTTATCCTCTAATTTCATACATAATTTATACTCTAGAGTTTTTTTCTCGTCATTTATTAAAGATATTTGAAGTACATCACATTGGATTAAATTTTTAATCTCCTCAGCAATAATTTTATAAATATTTTTTCTATTTAAATTTGCTGTTATCCTTTGACCTACGCTATATAAAACTTCCATTTGGTTATATAAAAATTTATATACCTTCGATTCCTCTTCTTCTCTTTTTTTATCTAAATTTTTTATACTTTCACGTCGTGTCTTATTAAATATTTCTTTTTGTAACATATTAACTTTTTCCAAATATAAATATGCATTTTCATAATCACCTATATTTTTATAAGCTAAGCTTATATTTGAATATATTTTATTGTTATTTCTTATAGAATTAACAATCTCTATATTTTCTTCTACTTCTTTAAGCTTTATTATAGCTTCCTTATATCTTCCTACTTTTAAATCCACTTCAGACCAATATAGTAATGCTTCATTTAAACATAATTTCTGATCTGTCTCTCTAGAAATGTTTATACTTTCTTGAAATTTTTCATCAGCAATATTATATAATCCCTTAGCACAATAAGTTCGTCCCATTTGCTCTAAAACTCCTGGAATCAAAGTTGTCGCAAAACTTTTAGCAATTTCTAATGAACTTTCTAAATACCCTAATGATATCTCATAATTTCCTAATTCTCTTTCACACTCTGCAAGATTCATTAAATTTACTATCTTATTATGATTTGCATTTATATTAGGTAGATTAGCTATCTGTTCAAGTAATGCTTTAGCTTTCTCAAATTCTCCTATCTCTACATATGTTATAGACATATTATTTTTAATACTATTTAAAGCTTGATAATTGCAACACTTTTCTGCTAATTCTATTCCTTCCATTCCGTATTCAATAGCTTTATCAAACTGTTGTATAAAAGAATAATTACCTACTAAAGCATTTATAGTAGATAAGATACCTTCAGAATTCTTTTGTTTTTGGAATATATTGTATGACTCTATATGAACCTCTATAGCTTTATTAAAATTACCTAACTCGTGTTGTATCCAACCATAGTTATGAATTATCCAAGGATATGCCTGTTTTAAATCTTTTTCTTTTACATAATTTGTTAATTTTTCATATATTTCTTTTGAAATTTTAAGTTCTAATTCATTTATCTTACTACAAATTATATTTATATATTCTTCATCAATAGCTATTTTTTCTAATTCTTGAATAACATCTTCGAAGTTCATTTTTCCTCCATAAACCAAATAGTTTGATTCAAAATATTTCATACTTTTCATTAATATACCATATATACTATTATTGTAATATAAGTTGTATTAATATGTAAATGAATATCGTATCTTTAATTATTAAATCACTGTAGGTATTTCTTAAATATACTAGAAATACCTACTATAATCTTAATATTAACCTTCTCTTAATATCTTCATCTTAATTTTAACTCCTACTGTACCTTCAATTAACTTATCGATAATTTCATCTTTTTTACTTTTGCTTTTAACAAAAATTTCTGCTTGCTTAGCAATAGCCTTTAATTCTTTTACTTTTAAACCACCATTTTTTAAATAATCTAAAGCTTCTTCTTTAGTTGAAAATGAATTTAATTTTATTAAAGCCTCCCCCAATATATTACTCTCAGATGCTTTCTCAACCTTATTATCTTTAGCTTTTCTCGGCTCTTTCATCAATTTCTTTTTATCTACTAAATTATTCTTATTTGCTTGTCCATCTTTCAAAGTTAAAACCTTTACTCCATCAAGCAATTGTTTTAGTTCTAAATCATCAAGTTTTAATACATATTCAAATACTAATTTATTAACCTTTAAGATATCATTCTTCTCCACTGTTCCTTACACCTTTCTTAAAAATTCTTTTTCTAAACTCTCAAAATCTAAATGTATTGGAGTCTTCTTTCTATTTAAATTTGTTAACACAAAAGGAATATCATTATTATTATCTATCTCTTCATCATTTACTCTAATCTTTGAATTGAATATATCTAAATTTTCTTCATAATTTATCTCGTTTAAATATTGTTTGTGCATAGACTTAGGTTGTCCATTTATTATCTTAACCATGGTAGGTAATACTCCCATTAATTTTATATCCATATGCTTAAATTGATAAAAATCGAATTCATTTATTCCCCTTTCAACTTCCCTCTTCAAATTTTCAACATGCTCTAATAGAGTCGGTGCCCCTACAGTTGAAAGATAATCTAGCTTAGTAGGTACTATATATGAATCTGATGCATACATTGCACTTTGAGTAATTAAATCAAAGCTTGGTTGACAATCTAATAATACAAAATCATATTCTCCATGGACTGTCATCAACTCTTCCCTTAATCCAGATATGCATCTTAACTTATTTTTTGTATATTTTCTTTTTGTATTTCCAGATATACTTCTTGCTAAATCTATTTGTATTTCATATAAATCTGTACTAGATGGTAATAAGCTTATAGCCTGTCCTCCATTTTTAGTTATTACAGAATTAGCCTTCAAATCCTTAGTAATATAATTTTTTATATTATCCTTTTTCTTATTAATTATAGAATTAAAAAGGGTTTTTATTGTTTTTTTATCCTTATATTCTCTTTTCCAATTATCAATTCCCATATACGAAAAAGTTAAACTAGCTTGGGGATCTAAATCTATTAATAATACTTTATAGCCGTCTAAGGCTAACAAAGCACCTAAATTTGATACAACCGTACTTTTTCCAACGCCACCTTTGTAATTAACAACAGAAATAATTTTCAATTAACTTCCTCCTATAAATACTCCCATCTTATTTATACTATAGCTTTTTTTATTTAATTACTTTAGTCTTAAATTTAGATTCAAAAATTATAGTTCTATTAAATTCACTTATGTAAACATTTTACTTTCAAAATATAAAATGCTATCATACTAGTATCTTCTAAATTATAAATTATGGTATTATCATAATAATTCACTAGATTATTACAAGTAATATTTCTTTAAATAAATACTATATTTATCTAAGAAGATAAAATATTCCTATGTTTTATAAATGGTATAAAGAGAATTAAAAAAGGGGGGATTTTATTATGGCAACAAAGCAAATTGATGAAAAAAAAGAACATATTCATATTAGTAATGATGGAAAAACTTATATCCATAGCCATGATAACACTAATGGACATACCCATAAGCATATCCATCAAAATACCAAGGCTGTACTAAATAGATTAGCAAAAGCAAAAGGTCACTTAGAATCAGTAAAACGAATGGTAGAAGATGATAGAGATTGTAGTGAAGTACTAATTCAGCTAGCTGCAGTAATCTCAGCACTAACAAGCACAGGTAAGGTAATCTTACAAGAACATATAGAACATTGTCTTGTAGAAGCAGTCGAATCTGGTGATAGAAAAGCAATTGAAGACTTAAATAAAGCAATTAATTTATTTATAAAGTAATTATTAAATTTCAACTTTAAAATACTAAATATCAAATCACTTATGAAATTAACACGCAATTTTTTAAGGCATATTATTAGAAACTCCCATAGGTTTTTATCCTCTGGGAGTTTAATACTTAATATTGAATTTTACACTTTAAACTAAATATCAAATCTATTATATTCATTATAGCAATCCATACATAGACTTTTCTCATTTTGAATTCTTATCATATTTTCAGAAGTTTTTTCACCACAATTTTCACAAATTATAGATTTAAATATTCTTGCTCTTTCTGGAACTTGAAGAGTTGTTTCCTTAACTTCAAACATTTCTTCTGGCATACATTCTTGATAATACTTAAAGCTTTCTTCTCTTGTCATATTTGTTTTTGGCTTTAATACAAGACGTATAGATTTCCCGTTTTTTCTATTATAGAATGAAAAGGCTTGTTTACCTCTCATATGAAATAATAAATTCCCCTTTCCTACACTACATCCTAAAATAACTTGAATAGCATCTACTCCACAAGCATCATTTTCTGTAATACAAACCATTTCCTCATCTTGTGAAAAATCACCACTTAGTAATTGCTTTGCATATATAGCAGCTTGATACCCTATAGTTAATCCTCCACACTCATGTCCATGAAATTCTACACACTTATTCCATAATTCTGTATTAATCATAATTCTCTCCCTTATCTACTTAATTTGCAAAAATTTTATCTATATTAATTTGCATATACTCTGATGGATCTAACATTTTTAACTTTCCTTGTTGTAATAAATAGGTTCTATCTGAAATTTTAAGTACACTTTCTAAGTCATGACTAATCATAAGCATACTAAAACCCCTCTTATTTTGTAATTCCTTTAACATTCTTATAAGATTAGCCTTACTAGATGGATCAAGCATAGCTGTTGGTTCATCTGCAATCATAATTTTAGGCTCCATAGTTAATGCTCTAGCTAAATTTACCCTTTGCTTCTGACCACCTGATAATGTTTTTATCTTTTTATCTAAAAACTGATTATCTGTAAGTAGTCCTGTATCTAATAAAGCTATTTTCACTTTATCTTCTAAACACTCATTTACTTTAGCTAATTTCAATGGTTCACCTACAACCTCTCTTACTGTCATATGTGGATTAAGACAACCTTCACTATCTTGAAATACCATCTGAATACCACCTATAGTTCTATGTTGTAATTTGAAATTTGCTGATTCCCCTTCAAAATTAATATGTCCATCATCAAACTCATTTAGAAATCCACCTAATATCCTTGCTAAAGTTGATTTACCTACCCCAGATTTTCCAACTATAGAAACTACCTCACCACTATAAACTGTAAGATCAACACCTGAAAGAACTTGTTGCTTTCCATATACCTTACTTATATTTTTCCCTTCTAAAACCTCTACAACACCACCACGATTACAAGCAATCCATCTATTACACTCTGCTTCTTTAAGTCCTGGTGCTTTATCAACACAAATACTAATACTTTGAGTACATCTACCATAGAAAGGACATCCATGATGTTCCCTTTTAGCTACACCACTTCTAATACCCCATATATCTTTTACAGGGTTAAATCCAACTGATGCATGAATGAGCCCTCTAGTATATGGATGTCGTGGCTTCTCTAAAATTTCTTTAGTATCACCAGTCTCCATAATATGCCCACCATATAAAACAATCATTTTATTACTTAATTCACTACTTAACTTTAAATCATGAGTTATTATTAAAAATGCTATTCCTAACTCTCTATTAAGCTTTTTTATAAGCGCTATAAAAGAATCTCTTGAAGCTACATCTAAAGAGCTTGTAGGCTCATCCATAATAACAAGCTTAGGTTTTAAAGCTATAGCACTAGCAATCATAAATTTTTGACTCATCCCACCAGATAACTCTCTTGGATATCTTTTAAGATCTTCTTTACATAAGCCAACTACTTCCATAAGCTCTACCATCTTATTTTTCATTTCTTTAAGCTTACTCCTCCTACTATAGGAGTTTTGATTTTCTTTAATCAATATTTCCTTTAGTTGCTCTTCTAAAGTCATTAATGGATTTAACCACTCCAATGAATTCTGAAATACTATTGAAAACTCTGTCATCCTTAATGATTTTCTATCTATTTCTTTCATAGATAATAATTCTTTACCATCTATAAAAACTTCTCCTGTTACTGGTATATCTTTATCCATAATACAAGTTATAGCTTTGGCTATAGTTGTCTTTCCACTTCCAGACTCACCAATAATAGATAGAATTTCACCTTTTCCCATAGTAAAGGAAATAGGATGTAAGGTAAACTCTGGATATTGAACTGAAAGTTTATTTACTTTTAATACTTCCTCCATACTACTCCCCCTTTAACTGAGAATCTAAATCTTCGCTTTAACTCTTCGAAGTTACTCCTACGAATGTATATGAGTAGGAGTTTCCTTTAACTAAGAATCTAAATCTTCGATTTAGCTCTTCGAAGTTACTCCTACGAATGTATATGAGTAGGAGTTTCCTTTAATAAATACTGTTCTAGTGCTCTTGATAGTAATCTTAAAGTTAACACTGAACAAATCAAAGCTAAAATAGGTGGTATAAGCCACCATTTCCAAAACTCGCTGAAATATATTCCTGAAAAAGCTGTTGCCTTTGATATCATAAGTCCCCAAGATTTTGCTATTGGATCCGATAATCCTAAATACGCAAGTGATGACTCTTGTATAATAGCTCTCCCTATTACTGCAAGTCCATTTATCATAAGAAGTGGTGTAAGCTCTCTACTTAAATGCTTCATTATAATATATAATGGACTTCCTCCAAAGCTTTCTGCTAATTTTACATATTCCATATTTTTTATAGAAATAACCTTTGCTCTAAGCTGTTTAGCAATCTGAGCCCAAGAAAATGCAGCTATTATAAATATAATATTTAAAGTACTCTGTCCAAAAAATGCTCCTATTACTATCATCACAGGCAACTGAGGAACAGATAAAAATATATTTATCAAAAATACAGTAATATGGTCCATTGTTCCCCCTATATATCCTGATAAAATACCCAGTAGTCCTCCAATAATCGTTGCAAATATAGCAGTAACTATACCTATAGACATACTTCTAAAAAAACCACTAGAAATTTGGGAATATATATCTATACCTAGGTTGTCAGTTCCAAATATATGATTTATATTGGGTGATTCAAGAGATAAACCTGAAGGCAAGGTTGAACTATGAGGATATATATATGCTCCATACAAGAAGAATAATGTAAGTATTGAAAATATAATTAAATAAGTATTAACTTTCTTCATCCTCTTATACCTCTCTTATCAACGAAATCATTTATTATATCTGAAATAAGTAGACTTACTAATACTATTATCGTTGATAGTAAAAATACTCCTTGTATCATAGTATAATCCCTATACCTTACAGCTTCTCTCATCACTGTGCCTAAGCCTGGATAAGCAAATACATTTTCAATTAAAAGTGTCCCTCCAACTGTAGTTCCTACGCTTAGAAAAAACCTTGCTATTACAGGTGTAATTCCATTTATAAAGATATATTTCCAAAGTATTCTCTTCTCCTTTAACCCCTTTGCCTTTGCATTAACTAAATAAGGTTTTTCTAACACACTTAAAAAGCTTGCCCTTGCAGTAAAGTAAAACTTAGGTATAGTTACTATACACATTGCAAGTATTGGTAAAAAGCTATGAATAAATACATCATATATCCATTCAAACTCTGTTGTATATTTCCCAAAAGGAGTTACTGCACCGGAAAGTGGAATCCAACTTACTTTAGCTGCAATTAAAAATAATAATACAATTCCTATAAGAAAAGGAGGTATTTCAGAAGCTGCAGATAATACTCCATATGCTATCTTGTCAAACTTCCTATTTCTTACACATATAAGTGCTAAAAGAGACCCTAATAGCAAGCTTATAACTAATGTTGCTCCCATTATATATAATGTCCAAGGTAATCTTTCTTTTAAAATCTCACTAACTTGTCTTTTATAGTGAATACTAATTCCAAAATCCCCTTTAATATTTTTACTTATAGTATCTAAAAGTTGTTCACCTATTGGTTTATCTAGGCCATAATACTTTTTCATCTGCTCCTTCTGTTCCTTACTAAACTCTTCTGTCATATCTTCTCCTGATACTGATGAAGAATATTGGAATGGATCCCCTGGCATAAGTCTAGGTATAGAAAAGTTAAACAGATATATAACTACAAAGGAGACAAGTAGAACTAAAACTCTTTTTCTCATCTAATTTCTCATTCCTTTTATCTTGCCATATAAGATAATCTATTTTGTTCTGCCTGTTGATATGCATAAGTCTTCATCCAACCATCATAATAATCCTTCTTATACATTGAATAACTTGACTTATTAGCAATTACAAATAAAGGTATCTCTTTACTAACTAAGTATTCTAAATCTTTAAAAATTTTAATTCTAGCATTAAAGTCGGTTTCATAAACTTGTGCTTCTGCAAGGTCAGTCATTTCTTTGCTAGTATGTCCTATAGCTCCCATAGAGTGTGGATTTGTTCCACTAAACTTTGACTCATCAGAAAATAAAGTTCTCATAAATGTAGGTGGATTATTTCCCCATCCCCCATTGCCAACAAGTGCAAATTCGTAATCTCCACTATTAATCATAGTGTCTCTTGTTGCTGAATCATAGGCTACTACGTTAACTCCTATACCTACAGCTTCAAGATTATTTTTAATTATTTCGCCAATATTTACATCATCACCACTATCAGCTACTAAAAGTGTTACATTATAACCTTTTCCATCAAATACTTTCTTTGCTGATTCAGGATTATATTCATACTTTATTACGTCTTCATTATAATAAAGACTTCCTTCTGGAACATATCCAGCACTTCCAACAGTACCTGCTCCCCTAAATACATTATCCACTACAGATTGTCTATCTAATGCTGAATAAATAGCTTGTCTTAATTTTATATCTAGAAAATCTGGACATTTCTCATAATTGATTAACATTTTATATCCCATATCATTAGCTTTTTCAACTATGCCAATAGAACTATCACTTATATATTTATCCTTTAAATCCGCAGGCATTGAAGTTATATCAATTTCACCATTTTCAAAAGCTAAAATTGCATCACTAACAGGTACAAATTGTATTTTTTCTGCTGCTTGTTTTCCATTTACCCAACCTTCATAAGCTGTAAATTCGTAAGTTCCAGTAGCACCTTCATATGCAGTACACTTATAAGCTCCACTACCAATTAAATATCCATCTCCAGTATAACTATATGGATCCTCAACCTTTTCCCATATATGCTTTGGAATAATAACAAAAGATCCTAAACTTCCTAATGTATCTGCATTAGCTTCTTTAACTGTTATTGTTATTGTCTTTTCATCTACAATTGTATAATGGTCCACTATAAACTTTTCACCAGCTCCAAGAGAATTGCTTACTGGTGGATTCTTCTTATAATAATCAATAGTAAAAGCAATATCCTCAGTAGTTAATGGTGTCCCATCTTGGAATGTTGTATCTTCAAACAACGTAAATGTATAATCATTACCATCAAATTCAAAGCTTTCAGCAAGCCAAGATACATCATTTTTTTCATCCTTTTCTAAAAGACTGGCATAAACAAGCCTCATCTTTGCTGTTCCAGGCCCTCTTGATTCATTTAAAAACGGATTAGGAGTTCCCCAATCTGTACCTCCCTCTAATTTTAAGGTCTCTACTAGATATCCATCTGAATCTTTATTAGATTCTGTATTATCTTTATTTTCATCTACATTATTACTAGCTGTTCCATTTGAATCATCTACATTAACATGACTTCCACATCCCATAGCTGTAAATACTAATACAAAAATCATAAAGCTAGCTAGTAATATTTTCTTAATATTTTTCATTTTAACCTCCATAATTCCATATCCTTTTATTACCACAAGCTAACTATATCATCCATAATTTTTATCTACAAGCTACCTATAGGGTTATTAATTTAAATGAAAATACTTAATAAAAATATTTCCTCGGAAATAAAGCAATAAAGGGATTATATAGCTATTTATTAACTATATAATCCCTTTCTCTAATAACCTATCCCCCCGGTTAGCAGGATAGTATAAATTTTCATAAAAATATCTAAGTAAAACTATGTTTCTTAGAAATGTTCTCCATTTTCATAGTAGTTTTTATGCTCTAAACCTTGAAAAACAACATCTAAACATTCTCTATCTTTCTTAAAGTGACTTGTTATAGCCTTTGCCACCTTATCTTGAACTTCTTGCCCTCTATCAAACCAAGCAACTTCTATTATCGTAGGAGGTGTGGCTACTTCTCCATCCATAATAAATGTATTGTTAATTAACTCTATAGTAAAATAATCTCTTGGACATTCTATTATTTCTACTAATTCATCTATTAATACTTTGCTTTCTTTCATAACCTCTTCTTGAGGTATTCCCTTAACTCTTAACATCGGCATAACCTATTCCTCCTCATCATCAATTATATAAACTCTTCAACTTCTTGCTTATTCACTATTACTTATTCTAATAGAGATTTATCTAAGAATTTACCTATTACATCTACTGTTGGTTGAACATTTACGAAAGCATCTTGATCTACTTCTGCTACAGCTTTCTTTATAAATAAAAGTTCGTGCTTTGATATTACTGTTATAACAGATTGTAACTCTTCTTTTGTATATCCACCTAAGAAACCTTTACCTATAGTTACACCTCTTAAATTATTTGATAACAAATTCTTTGCCATCTCTTCACCTTTTTTAGTATAAATAGTAACTGTTAATTTATGTTGTTGGATAAAGAACATATCCATTACTTGAGTCATTGCATAAATAGCTACTAAACTATATAATGATTGTTCCCATCCGTATATAAGTCCTGCCGCTAATACAATAGCCCCATTTAATAAAAGTCCAACTTGACCTACTGACTTTCCTGTAAGCTTTTGAACAACTAAGACTATAATATCTGTACCTCCAGTAGAAAAACCTTCTCTTAGGCATAAACCTACACCTGCTCCTGTTAAAACACCACCAAATATAGCTGCTAAAATTTGATTATTAGTTATTTGGACCATTGGTATCACCTTCATAAAAAATGATGATGATGCAACAGCTAATATTGTATATATAGTAAACTTTTTACCTAATTTAAGCCATGATAAAACAGCTAAAGGTAAATTTATGATTAATACCCATGCAGATATACTTATATTAATATTAAAAAAGTCTAATCCAACTGTTGATAATAATTGTGAAAGCCCAGTAACTCCTCCTGAAAATATATTACTAGGCGCTAAAAACATATTTACACCAACAGCTGCTAAAACTGCATAAAATACTATAACTATTACTCTTTTGATTATACTTCTCATACTGCCTCTCCTTTTTATTTATCTTTAGATTTATTTTTTAATCATATACATTATTTAATATTATATTGT
>OLNJ01000950.1_pt1 | contig 18753 bp, 18 predicted proteins | sample 1672191 | NCBI WGS metagenome assembly OLNJ01 (sample SAMEA3136657, study PRJEB25190) | human gut metagenome | biome: human gut; feature: human-associated habitat; material: faeces | place: Austria | collected 2013 | reverse complement strand
TTTTAATATCTTCTTCTACCTTGTCCATAATTGCTTTATTTTCAGCTTTTATTAGCTCAAAGGTAGCTTCATCTGGAACTTGATTAATTAATGGAATTGGATAGTAAGTTATATCATAAAGTCCAGTTACGTTTGGTAAAGTACGTGGAACGTCTGTCCTAGTTGTTATAACGCTATCTGTTGTATCGTATACAAAGGTATCAAATTAAATATTTTACAAAAACTATTTTTCATATTATAGATTTTTTTTTCATTTAATGCATAGTTTTAATAAAAATATGAATAAAAAACAATTTATTATTGAAAAAATGCTTTTAGTTGCTAGAATCTAAATGAATATGTCGAAAGTTGGAGAAAAGGAGTAAATTATGAAAAAGAAAGCAAGTATTTTAGTATTAACAGGTGCGGTAACAATGAGTAATATGGGGTTAACAACATTTGCAGATGTTAAAGATGAAAGCCTATTAACTCAAGAAATAAATGCTGACTTACAAAATGAGGTATCTATAAATAATGAGGAAACATTTATAGTTCCAGAAGTTGACGAACAAATATCAATAATTGAAGATGTTAGTGATGAAAGCTTATTAATTAAAAATGTAAGCGCTAACTTACAAAATAAAGTAGTTGTTGAACAAGGTGGAATAGTTAGAGTTGCAGGAGAGGATGGCCAATTAGGAACACCTGACGATGTATTTATTGTGCCAGGAACATATGGACAAGCTCCAGATATTGATCAGTTTGGAAATGTAACATTACCAACTGGAGGAAAGGTATACCTGCAAAATGGTACTATAGTTGAAGATATTGGGAATGATCATTCAATAATAGTTCCAGGGGGGACTGTTATTACACCAAATGGTAATGGTGGTGCACCAACAGTAAACGCAGACGGAAGCGTTAATGTACCAGAAGGTAGTATGGTAGTTTTAGCAAATGGATATGATACAACACCACCAAGTGGAAGCTCAGTAAGCAATAATGGAAATGTTACTACAGCAAGTGAAGTAGAGATTAAAGCAAATGGAACAGTTGTAGTTCCAGGACCAGATGGACAAGTAGGAACACCTGACGACGTAATGGTTAAGCCGCTTATACATCCAGATATATACGGCGAAATTCCAACTGTTGATGAATTTGGAAATGTAACATTACCAACTGGAGGACATGTATTACTGCCAGATGGGACTATAGTTACAGATAGAGGAGCTGATCATTCAATAATAGTTCCAGGAGGAACTGTTGTTACACCAAATGGTAATGGTGGAGCACCAACAGTAAATGCAGACGGAAGCGTTAATGTACCAGATGGAAGTATGGTAGTATTACCAAATGGAGATGATATGACACCAGAAGATGGAGGTGTTGTAAAACCAGATGGAAGTATTGAAAACTTAGATGGAAGTGTTATAAGACCAGATGGAAGTATTGAAAATCCAGGCGGAAATGGAAATAATCCAGGTGGAAGCGATGACAACACAGGCGGAAACGGAAATAATCCAGATGGAAGTGGAGACAACACAGGCGAAAACGGAAATAATCCAGGTGGAAGTGGAGACAACACAGGCGGAAACGGAACTAATCCAGGAGGAAGTGGAGACAACACAGGTGGAAACGGAACTAATCCAGGAGGAAGTGAAAACAACACAGGTGGAAACGGAACTAATCCAGGTGGAACTGAAAACAATACAGGTGAAAACGGAACTAACCTAGGAGGAAGTGAAAACAACACAGGTATAAATGAAACTAATCCAAGTGAAAGCGGAAGCAACACAATTGGAAATGTAACTAATCAAGGTGGAACTGTTGTAAATCCTAATACAGGTGATACATCTATAATGGGCACATTAGGATTAGGATTAACGGCATTATTAGCTTTAGTTAAAAATAGAAAAAATAAAGAATAAATCATTTGTCATATAGAAGACTATATATGGAGTTGTGCATTAAATAATTAGTGTACAGCTCCTTTTTGATTATAGCTTGAAGAGTTAGCTAAAGTAAAAAATAAATATTGACTTTAACCTAAGGGGAAGGATTAAACTTAAGTTATTAAATCAAATGCGCAGGTGATAAGATGTTTTCAATAGGAGTTTTTTCAAAAATTAATAAGGTAACCACAAAGACATTAAGATATTACGAAGATGTAGGCTTATTAAAGCCAGGATATGTAGATGAAGTTACAAAGTATAGATATTATACAACAGAGCAATTGCCTAAATTGCATGAAATAATAACATTGAAGCAAATGGGTTTATCAATAAATGAAATAAAGAAAGTAATAGATGAACCTAAAGAAATTGAAAATATACTAGTATCTAAAGAAAAAGAAATATTGGATATTATAAAAGAAGAGGAATATAAACTTTTAAGGTTAAGAAGCTATATTTCTAATTTAAAAGGAGATAAAGGTATGAAAAATATAATTATAAAATCATTACCAAAAGTTAAAGTTGCATCTATGAGAAAGATAGTAAATAGCTATAATGAGTTTTTAGAAGATAATTTTAGATTGTTATAGGTTGTAGTTTAAACTACAACCTTTTTTGATTATATAAAGTTATTAAAGCATAAGAAAAATGACATGAATTAGAAAGTATTATATAATTTCTTTAAGAATAAGGTTGATAAATAGAAGCCTAAAAAGGAGCATTATATGAAAAGTTATTCACAAGAAGAGCTAGAGAATGCATTAAAAATTATATCTTCAACAATCAGTACATGTGAAAAGATACAACCAAAATTTAGAGAAGGTACGTCGCAGTTCTCCCTTTTGAGAAATAGAATTAAAGCATTGAAAATCTCTAAATGCTTAATAGAAAATGACGGAAGCATAAAGGAATATATCGTAGATGATTTAGAAAAAGCATTACCACCGGTGATTTCAATTATTAATAAAACAGAGAAGGCTCAAAGTAAGTATGATGAAGGAAGTACCCAGTTTAAGAAATTTTCACCACTTATAGAAGCGATGTATATTGCAAGAGCATTAATAACAAATGAAATTATTAAAAGAGAGTAATTTCAGTTTAAAGATGAGATTAAGAGTTTAACTAAGTTAAATAAAGTATAAGTTATAGAGCAGAGTTAAATACAAAAGTATATAAAAAAAGGAGTTATTATGAGTAAAGTACGAAAAATGTTAGGCAAAGCTGATTCACCATATATTATTTCTCTTATGAGATTAATAGAAACACAAAGCAAAAATACAATTGTAAAATGGTGTAATAAATATGCAAGGGAGCATATTTTACCTATTTATGAAAAGGATTATCCTGAAGATTATAGGTTGAAAAATGCATTGAATGCAGTTGATGAATGGTTAGAAGGAAATATAAAATTAGCAGAAGCAAAGAAAATTATCAAAGAAGTTCAAATAGCTGCTAGAGAGGTAGAGGGGAATCCAGCTGCACAGGCTGCGGCAAGAGCAATTGGAGCAACAACGACAACAATTAATACTATAACAAGTTCATTAGGACTTGCGTTTTATGGTTCTGCGGCCATAGCATATTCATCTATTGGAACAAGTGAGAATATAGAAGTTTATGATGAAATTGCAGCAAGAGAGTGCAAAAAGATGGAAGAGGATTTGCGTAAAATTTCTATAAAGGATGAGCCTAATCCAGCTAAGATAAATTGGAAATGCTAAATTATAGAAGAATTACATGATACAATAAATATAATGATAATTATCTTAAATATAGGAAAACTAGGCATTTACAGGGTGTCAAATACTTTTGACATGCGAAAAATAGGTAATATCAAACACTTTTGATGGTGAAAATTCATTAAAGGTTATAGATTAATAGTGCAGGAGGACATTGTATGGAGATTGGAAAACAAATAAAAAAATATAGATCAGAAATGAAGCTTTCACAGGATGAGTTAGCTGAAAAGATATTTGTATCTCGTCAAACTATATCAAATTGGGAAAATAATAAGAGCTATCCTGATGTGAAAAGTTTATTATTACTAAGCTCTCTTTTTAATGTCTCTCTTGACATATTAATTAAAGGAGACCTTGAAGAAATGAAAGAAAAAATTAAAACAGAAGACATTGATGGATTTAAACATGATAGTAATATATTTAGTATATTGTTATTGAGTACTATTTTATTACCTGTTCCACTTCTACGATTCATGGGATATGTTGGAGCTGGAATTTTGGGGTTGATTGCAATAGGTGCAATATATTATGCAATCCGAGTTGAAAAGTATAAAAAGAATTTTAATATCCAAACATATCGAGAAATTCTTGCCTTTTTTGAAGGAAAGAATATGAATGAGCTTGAAAAGAATCAGGAGTATGGGAAAAGACCATATCAGAAATTTTTATTAGCAATAGGTGCAGGTTTATTGACGATATTAGTAGCAGTTATCATGAGATATATATTATTTATATAATAAATAAAGAAACATATAATTATATGTATAAATTACCAATTAGTTTAGGTAAATGAAAGTTTAATCGGTGATGATACTAGCAATTAAATGAGAATTTATTGGGGGATTATAAATGCGTAATGAAAAAGAGATGTATGAGCTATTATTAAGTGTTGCTGAAAAAGATGAGAGAATACACGCTGTATATATGAATGGTTCTAGAACTAATAAAAATGTTCCAAGAGATATTTTTCAAGATTATGATATTGTATATGTAGTAGATGAAACTAGGAGTTTTATTGAAGATAAAAATTGGATTAAAAATTTTGGGGAAATACTGTATATGCAATACCCAGATGAATCTCCGTATTATCCTAGTGATAAGGAAAAATCCTATGGCTGGCTTATGCAGTTTGCTGATGGAAATAGAATTGATTTACACGTGGAAACCATCGAAAGTGCTAGAGAAAATATTTTAAGTGATAAGCTATGTAAGATATTGTTGGATAAGGATAATATTTTGCCACAAATTCCTGAAGCTACTGATGAAGACTATTATGTAAAAAAGCCAACTGAAGAAGAATACATTGCCACATGTAATGAATTTTGGTGGTGTTCAAATAATATTGCTAAAGGATTATGGAGGCAAGAGATTCCATATGTACAGGACATGGCTAATCTTATTGTAAGAAAAGAATTAGAGAAGATGTTTTCTTGGAAGGTTGGTATTATTACAGATTTTTCAGTGAGTGTTGGGAAATCAGCAAAGTATATGTATAAGTGGTTGGATAAAAGCGACTGGGAGTCATATCTTGCAACGTATTTTGGCGGAAATATTGAAGAGGCTTGGGACAGTGTAATGAGAATGTGCGATTTATTTAAAGAGACTGCAATTTTTGTAGGTAAGGAATTAGGATATGAATATAATTCTTTAGAAGGAAGAAATGCTAGAGCGTTTTTAGAGCATGTACGACAATTACCAAAGGATGCTATTGAAATAAACTTATTTTAACTTTAATCAATACTTATAGTGAATTTTAAATCTTTATAATTTCTACATCTTTTTTAGAATGAAGCACATCATACGTAGGAAAGTTCAATTAAACTTATAAAATAAATTTGAAAATCTTAAGTTGTATTACTTGGGGGCTATTTTTTATGTGAGTATTTTTGTTATGTTGAACATAAACAATGCAGGTTTATTTAAGAAACTATAAGAATAAAGTAAATAAGTTATTGAACTTATACCTTCAAAGAAAATGTTAAATGAAGTTGAGGGTATGAAGGATAAATTACGTAGATTAATTATTTTATTAAATTAAGCCAATATAGGAAATGATAGTAAATAAATATAGAAAAATAAACGCAAATGCACTATTTTATGGAAAATATTGTTTGAATTTAAAATATTTATAAAAAATAAATAAAAAAGGTTGTAACTGAATGAGTACTATGTTATTATAAATGAGTAGCAAAGTTGCTAACAAAAAAAGTTTCATTTAGGTAAATAGTTTCTCGAAAATTAGAGATTATTATATCAATTTAGAATCTTTAATTTCAGGAGGAATATTTATGACAGATAAGACATTAGTATGTAGAGATTGTGGAAGTGAATTCGTATTTTCAGTAGGAGAACAAGAATTCTACAAAGAAAAAGGATTTACAAATGAGCCAACAAGATGTATATCTTGTAGAAGAGCTAAAAAAGAACAAAATAGAAGATAATTTTAGATTATTATAGGTTGTAGTTTAAACTACAACCTTTTTTATTTATATAAAGTGATTAAAAGTATAAGAAAAATGACATGAATTAGAAATTATTATATAATTCCTTTAAGAATCAGGTTGATAAATGGAATTAAACATAAATGAAATTAATGAAATAAGTTCAGAAGAGCTTTACAAGAGTTTTTATGAACATAAACAATATAACTGATGAACAGATATGGACTACTATAACTTATATTAATAAAGCTTATATAAAAAGAGAGTTATTTTTAACTGGAGAAGATAAAATAGCTATAAAAGAGATGGTAGGGAAGTTAGTAGCTAAGAATAATATCAAATATGTAAATCAAGTAAAGAGCATGGAAAAGTTAATGAGTGCTTTAGGCGTAAGAGTAATAAACGTAGATGGAAAGTTTAAAATAAAGTAAGATATGAAATACCTCAGTGGATTATATTTTAAAACCACTGAGGTATTATTTGTTTTTTATTTAAGAAATCTATCTATTGCAGTATTTAATTTTTCAATAGCTTCTTCATCATCATTTTTAGCAGCATCAATTATACAATGATTTATATGGTCTTGTAATAATATCTTTCCTACATTATTTAATGCGGATTTAACTGCTGCTATTTGAATTAATATTTCAGTGCAATCTTTTTCTTCAATACACATTCTTTTTATAGCTTCAGTATGACCTATTATTCTGGACATTCTATTTATTATTTGTTTTTGATTTGGATGCTTATGGTCATGAGTATTCATATTGCAACTCCTTTCATTTTAGGAAATTTTAATTTCATCCCACTTTCCTTTTAAAAATCTACTTAATAGTATTATACTTCGAACTACTATATCAAGGGAATATGCTAACCATATACCAACTAATCCTAAATTAAATTTAACGGCAAATATATATCCAAATAATACTCTTATTCCCCATATACCTATTAATGTTGAGTACATAGGTAATTTAGTGTCACCAGCTCCTTGAAGTGCACTGCTAATTACTAATGTAATAGATAAAAATGGTTGAAATATGGCGATTATTCTTAATACTGTTACAACTAAGTTTTGAACTTCCAAATCGTCAGTAAACATTTTTGCTAATGAAGGAGCTGCTATAAAAAATATACTGCCTATTATGATCATTACTATAGTTGAAAGAAGGTTACATAAAAGACCATATCTCTTAGCAAATTTAGGATTATCAGCACCTAATTGACTTCCTATTAAAGTAGTTGCAGCAACTCCAAACCCCATAGCTGGAAGGTATGAATAACTTTCAATAGTTCCAGCTATATTATGTGCTACATATGAAGAAGTCCCTAGTGATATAATTAATGAACCATAGGCAAGTTGTCCAAATCTCATTATTAGTTTTTCAATTCCTGCAGGAACACCAATTTTACTTATTGATAGTATTAAACCTTTATCAATGATCCATTTATCAAATAGCTTTAATTTTAAAGTCGTTTTACCTTTACAAAGACTAAATAGAAGTATACTAACTGTTATCACACGAGATATAGTTGTTGCTAATCCAGCTCCAATTATTCCTAGTCATTTAAAATCAAATATCCCAAAAATTAAAATATAATTCAAAATAATATTTATAACATTGGCTACTATTGATGCTATCATAGGTGTTTTAGTATTACCAGTTGCCCTTAGTGAACTTGATAATATTAATGATAGACTTAAAAATATACATGGAACTGCCACAACTATAAAATATGGCAATGCATATTCAAGGATATCGGAAGTTGCTCCTAAGGTTATTAAAATAGGTTTAGCAAATAAGAAGCTTATAAGCCCTATAATTAAACTAATTCCTGTAGTAAGGATAATAGCTTGTTTAACAGTTTCAATTGCTTTTTCTTTATTTTTTAATCCTATATTTCTTGAAACTATTGCGGTAGTTCCAACACCTATAGCTGTAAAGAAGGCAATATAAATATTATTTATCAGGTTAGTAGCTCCTATTCCAGCTATAGCATTAGGATGAAGCTTACCGGCAAACAAGGTATCAGTAGTACCAAGGAGCACTTGAAGTATATTTTCTATTATAACTGGTATAGCTAGAATTAATATGGATTTTATTTCATTTAGATATGATGGTTTATATAATGTTTTACTTGGATTTAATTGAATCATAGTATAGCCTCTCTTTTTAAAATCCCCTATAGGGGGATAATTTGATTTTATAATACAACTTATGGAATATCAAGGAAAATGATACAAATTGGAAGAAGAGAATAACTTTTGATTTACACTTTTTTATTTGGATATACTTACAATAGAGGAGCTGATATTATGGAGACAAAATCACAGAGGTTTTTATATGAACTCTTTATGATGATTTTAGCTTTAGTAGTTGTAACTATAACTATAATACAATTAACTATGACGTTATCTAGTGAGATGGATAGGATTATAACAATCATAGACAACGGAATATATATACTTTTTCTTTTAGATTATTTTACAAGATTAATAAAAAGTGAAAATAAGTGGAGTTTTATTAAAAATAATAAGATAGATTTGATAACCATAATACCTTTTAATTCATTATTTATGGCTCTTAGAATATTTAGATTTTTAAGAGTTACTGAATTTTTAAAGGCGCTTAAGGCTTTAAAGGCAACGGTCTTTATAAATAATATTGTCAAAAAAGTAAGAGTTGTTCTTAGGACTAATTATTTTAATTATGTACTTTTAATAACTATTACTTTGATTTTCTCTTGTGCAGCATTTATATCTATCTTTGAAAATATAAGATTTAAGGATGCTCTTTGGTGGAGCTTTGTAACTACAACTACTGTAGGATATGGGGATATTGCCCCTACTTCAGATTTAGGAAGGATAGTAGCAGTTATTCTTATGATTACAGGAGTAACTTTTATGGGTTTATTGACAGGAACTATATCTACATATTTTTTAAGAAAAGATAGAGAGAGAAATAAAGGTGATTACAAATATGAAGCTATTGAAGAGATTAAAGAAAGATTAGATGATTTTGATAATCTTTCTAGGGAAGAGCTTGAAATTATTACAAAGGTATTATTGTCCTTGAAGGAAGAGAATGATGGTGATAAAGTGTGAGATATGCTCACACTTTATTTAAATTGGAAATACGACTTTTATTATTGTACCTTTGTTTGGATGACTTTTTACATCTATATTACCATTATGAAGCTCTACTATTTTCTTTACCATAGTCAAACCTAAGCCGTTGCCTTCAGTTGTATGGGATGTATCACCTTGATAAAATTTATCGAAAATATGAGCTTTTACATCTTGAGTCATGCCTATACCTGTGTCTTTAACTTTAAAGATAACACTATCTTCAAAAGACATTAATTCAATTTTTACATCGCCATTGTTTGGAGTAAATTTTATAGCATTATCAATTAAGTTAACCCATACCTGCTTTAGAAGTTCTTCATTTCCATAGTAACTAGTTTCATCTAAATCTATATTCATATTAATATTTTTATCTGACCATTTTGATTCAAGCATAAGTATTGAATGTCTTATTTGTTCAGCTAGGTCAAAGTCATGCTGATCAGATATTATATTTGTATTTTCAATATTTGATAGGTTTAATATATTAGTAGCAAGAGTTGCAAGTCTATCTGATTCACTTATTATTATATCTAAATATTCATCACGAACTTCTTTTGGAAGATTATCGTTTTTAAGAAGCTTTGCAAAGCCTCTAAGAGATACTATTGGTGTTTTAAATTCATGAGAAAAATTATTTACAAAGTCATTTCTTAATATTTTAGCACTTCCAAGCTCCGAGGCCATATTATTAAAGCTTATAGAGAGATTATTCAAAACTTTAGGATAATCAAAGTTAATTCTTACATCAAAGTTTCCATTAGATAATTCTTCAGTGGCATCAATCAATTTATTTATTGGCTTTAATGGAATTTCTCCAAATATTAATGTTAATGTACACCCTATTATTGTACTTAAAAGCGCTATAAATAATAAAATACGAAGAAATGGTGGATGTTGAGGTTCTCTAAATAGTTGATTATTATATAAAAAGCTTCCAATCAACGCAACTATACACATAGTGCTTACTATTATTATAAAAACTACGCCTGTCAGCAGGATAGTAAGCCCGTTAAATCTCTTATTACAGTGTTTTTTATTTCTCTTCATACTTTACCGCCTTATATCCTAATCCTCTTACAGCAACAAGCTCAAATTCAGGATAGTCTTCAAATTTTTTACGAAGTCTATTTATATGTACATTTAATGTATTTGCACAGGTTTCTGATTCTAAGCCCCATATTTCATCCATAAGCTGAAGTCTAGTGAAAATTTTATTTGGATAAGAAAGCAGCTTATATAATAATTGAAATTCCTTTTGAGGCAATATTTTAATATCATCATTACGGCTTACTGTAAGGGTATCATAATCTAAAACTACATTGCCAACTCTAAGCTTTCTCTCATTTATTATCATTGAACGTCTTAAGAGAGCTTTAATTCTAAGTAGCATTTCTTCTTCATCAATAGGCTTGGTCATATAATCATCAGTTCCAACTAAGAAGCCTTTCTTTTTATCTTCAGGAAGCTGTTTAGCTGATACCATAAGTATCGGAATATTATTGTTACATGAACGTAATGTATCAGTAAGTTCGTATCCATCCATCTCTGGCATCATAATGTCTAAAACTACTAAATCGATATGTTCTTTATCAAAAACCTCAAGAGCTTCTCTGCCATTTTCAGCAGTATAAGTTTTATAACCATCATTGGAAATAATAGCATCCATAAGCTTTCTTGCATTTTTATCATCTTCAACAATTAATATATGAAACATAAAATCCTCCTAAGAATATTTCTCAATTTTATAATAACTATAAAATTATACCATAAAAAAATAAATCGAGGATAAACAGAATAAGAGTATAAAAAAGTGGTAAATAATACTTAAGAATAACAAAAAAAAGTTAAATTAGTTTATTTTCAGTTTATTTTGGAGGCTTAATATAAGCTTATTGAAAGAACAATAGCAGGAGGAGTAGTAATATATGTTGCAGTTAAAGAACATTTATAAGGTTTATAAAACTGGAGATTTAACGCAGACCGCCTTAGATGGTGTAAGCTTAAATTTCAGAAAAAGTGAATTTGTTGCTATCTTAGGACAAAGTGGTTCAGGTAAAACAACTATGCTTAATATTATTGGTGGTCTTGATCAATATGATAAAGGTGATTTAATAATTAATGGAAAGTCTACAAAGAAATTTAATGATAGGGATTGGGATACTTATAGAAATCACTCAATAGGTTTTGTATTTCAAAGCTATAACTTAATTCCACACCAAACTGTATTATCTAATGTTGAATTAGCACTTACTTTATCAGGTGTTTCTAAAACAGAAAGAAGACAGAAAGCAAAGGAAGCTCTTGAAAAAGTAGGACTTGGAAAGCAGTTACACAAGAAGCCAAGCCAAATGTCTGGTGGACAGATGCAGAGAGTTGCTATAGCAAGAGCACTTATAAATGACCCGGATATATTATTAGCAGACGAGCCTACAGGAGCATTAGACTCTGAAACAAGCGTTCAAATTATGGAACTGTTAAAGGAGATATCTAAGGACAGGCTTATAATAATGGTTACTCATAACCCTGAGCTTGCTGAAGAATATGCAAACAGAATAGTAAGAGTTAGAGATGGTAATATAATTGATGACACAAACCCATGCAGTGATGAAGAAATTAAAATTTCTACAGAAAAAAGTGAAAGAGAAGCAAAGAAAACTTCAATGTCATTTGGAACTGCATTATCTTTAAGTTTAAATAACTTGAAGACTAAAAAAGGAAGAACTATTTTAACTGCTTTTGCAGGAAGTATTGGTATTATAGGTATAGCTTTAATATTATCACTATCAAGCGGAGTTAAGGACTATATAAATAAGGTTCAGGAAGATACACTTTCATCTTACCCAATATCTATAGAAAGTCAGACTGTAGATATGAGTAGCATGATGGAAAGTATGATGAATAAGAATAAAGCTGATGAAGAGCGTGAAGAAGGCAAGGTTTATTCCAATAATATAATGAGTGGAATGATGGAGTCTATGAGTGCTCAAGTTACTAAAAATGATTTAAAATCATTTAGAGAGTATTTAGAGAATGGAAATTCTAATATAGACGAGTATGCTAATGTCATTCAGTATGGATATGATTTAGACCTTCATATTTATAAATCTGATACATCTAATGGTATTGTTGAGGTTAGTCCAACAACTGTTTATGATAAGCTTGGATTTGGTGGTGGAGCATCTCAAATGCCTATGGCATCAAGCTTTAATGTATGGACAGAACTTTTAGGAAATCAGACTCTTTTAGAATCACAATATGATGTGGTTGCAGGAAAATGGCCAGAAAATTATGATGAAATAATATTAGTAGTAGATAAAAATAATGAAATCAGTGACGTAAATCTTTATTCTATAGGCTTATTAGATTCTTCTGAATTAGAAGCTAAGATGAAAAAGATACAGGCTGGTGAAGAGGTTGAAGAAAATCAAGAAGTAGTAAGCTATACTTTTGATGAGTTATTAAATTTAACTTATAAGCTTGTTTTAAATACAGATTACTATGAAAAAGAGGGTAACACTTGGGTAGATAAAAGTGAAAATGCAGTTTATATGAAAAAGCTTGTTGAAGATGCCCTTGAGTTAAAGGTTGTTGGTATAGTAAGACCATCAGAAGAGGCAGTAGCAACTTCTATAAGCTCAGCAGTAGGTTATACAAGTGACTTAACTGAATATGTTATTAATAGTATAAATGACAGCGAGATAGTAAAAGAGCAAAAAGAAAATCCAGATACAGATGTATTTACAGGAAAAGCTTTTGTAGTAGAAGATAGCGAAGATAATGATATGACAGCTATAGATATGTCTACCTTAACTGATGAAGAGAAGGCTTATTTAGCATCACTTTCACAAGAAGAACTACAAGCTCTTATGAAACAGCAAGCAGAAGCAACTGATGCAACATATGAAGGAAACCTATCTTTATTAGGATGTGTTGATTTAGATAATCCTTCAACTATAAATATTTATGCTAAAGACTTTGAAGCAAAAGAATCTATTGAAGATATAATTACAGCATATAATAATGAAAAAACAGATGCAGGTGAAGAAGAGTACGTTGTTACTTATAACGATATGGTAGGACTTATGATGTCTTCAGTAACTTCAATAATAGATATAATAAGCTATGTACTTATTGCATTCGTAGCAATTTCTTTAGTTGTATCATCAATTATGATAGGTATTATTACTTATATCTCAGTTCTTGAAAGAACTAAGGAAATAGGTATTCTTAGAAGTATCGGTGCATCTAAGAAGGATATTTCAAGAGTATTTAATGCAGAAACAGTAATAGTTGGATTTGGAGCAGGTGCAATAGGAATAATAGTAACGATATTATTAAATATTCCTATAAATGCTATAATAAAGGCAGTATCAGGTATTTCAGGAGTATCAAAACTTCCAGTAGCAGGCGCTATTATATTAATTGCTATAAGCATGTTATTAACTGTTATAGCAGGATTAATACCAGCAAAAGTGGCATCTAAGAAAGATCCGGTAGAAGCTTTAAGAACAGAGTAGAAGAAAGCCTACGGCAGATATAAGATTCATGTCGTAGGCTTTTATTTATTTTGTATAGGCAAATGTTTTTTCGGTTTACTAAAAATTTATTTTGTCTACAGAAGCTCTTTTTTTATGAGGTGGTAGAATAACTTATTCCCTTATGTAAATTAATTTTGAAATTTTAAAAAACTTATTGTTTATTTATATGAAGTTAGTATAAAATGGAAGGTATATGAAGTATGGAGGTGTGGGGTAAGTTGGATTCACAAGAAACAAAGGATAGTAATAGAAGAAAGAAAAGAAAGTTAAGTAAGAAAAAGAAGATTATAATAAGCGCTTTTTCAGTACTATTATTATTAATAGTATTTATAGCTTCGGGATATTTTTACGTGAGAAGTAAGATATATAGGCCTACTAAGCAGATTGAAAAACCTACTGTTACTCAAAATGCTGAAAGCGAGGAAACAGTTGAATATAGGACAGTTGAAGGTATTACCAATGTTTTATTATTAGGTGTTGATGGAATAGATTTTGATGCAGCGGATCAAAGATCTGATTCAATGATAATAGCAACATTAGATAGTAATAATAAAAAGATTAAGTTAACCTCACTGTATAGAGATGCGTTAGTATATATACCAGGTTATGGAGAAAATAAGATGAATGCATCATTTTCTTTAGGTGGACCTGAATTAGTAATGGAGACTATAAAATATAATTATGATATTAATATAGAAAAATATGTAATGATAAATTTTGTAGGATTTGAGGCTATTATAGATCAAATAGGTGGAATAGAAATTGATGTTCAGGAATATCAATTGAATGAATTAAATAAGTATATTGGTGAAGCAACAGGAGGAAATGATTGTACTGTAGAAGAGCCTGGACTTCAAACGCTCAATGGTAAACAAGCTTTATCTTATGCAAGAATAAGAAAAGGTGTTGGAGATGATTACGAAAGAACAGAAAGACAAAGAGAAGTCATTTTTAAAGTTGCTGAAAAATTACAGAAGACTAAGCCTATTAAGTATCTTGGTATAGCAACTAAGATGCTAGATTATCTTAGAACAAATATAGATCTTTATGAGTGTCTTGACTTAGCATATACTGTATTTAAATTCCCTAGTCTAGTTACAGAACAGTTAAGTATACCAGTTCCTGAACTCTCAGAAGATGTTAAGATTGATGGTATAGGTTGGGTTATAAGTATGGATAGGTATGAAAATGCAGAAATATTAAATGATTTTATATTTAATGATTATTTGCCAGATTTTATACTTAATAGATCTACAGAAAAAGATCCAAGTATTTATTTTGAATATGATGGATTTGGAAGTAGTTATGATGAAAGTTATTATTACGAAGAATATTACTATGAGGAAGATTACTATACACCAGAGATATATGAACCTATTGAAGAAGAGGTAATACAGCCTGAAGAACCTTCTGAAGATATTGTACCTCCAGTTAATGAAAGTAATACCGGAGATGGAACAATAACTGATGATGGAAGTAATCAAGGAGAAGATTTAGGCAATAGTGACAATTTTGATAATAATCAAATGTCACCTGAAGGGGAAGCTCCATAAGAAAAATAATATGATAGATAATATAGAGACAGATTAGCTGATGTAGAAAAGCTAATCTGTTTTTTTATTATTCGTCATTATCTGTGATTATAGAAAAAGTATGAAAAAAATTATACTTTTCACTTTTGACGAAGTCAAACTTTTCACCAAAGTGCTTCGCACTTTTATTCTGTAATTTCCTAATATATTAACAATAAAACCTAATATTATGCAATTTTAAAAATAGTAAATATATTAAAATATAATTGGATGAGTTTGAATTGAGAATTTATTAGTAGAAGAGAGGAGGGATAAAATGTTAAAGAGGTTAATAAGTATTTTTACATCTTTTTTTAAGATTGGTGTAATTGGTTTTGGTGGTGGAAGTGCTTTAATACCGATAGTTGAAAAAGAGATAGTTGAAGATAAGGAATGGTTTAATGAAGATGATTATTTAAAACATACAGTAATAGCTAATATCACGCCAGGAGCACTTCCAGTAAAGCTTGGTGCAGTTGCTGGATATGAAAGAGGTGGGGGACTAGGAAGTATATTAGGAGCATATGCAGTTACACTTCCAGGAGTAATATTAACTTTAGTACTTCTAACACTTTTTTCAATTGCAGGTGAAAAGATTGCTCATTATATAGAATTTGCATCAGTTGGAATATCTGTATTTATAATTAACTTACTTCTAAGTTACATATTAAAAGTAATTGAATCAGGTGAAAAAGAAGGTATAAAGAAGTACTATATAATGATTTGCATAGTAGCATTTGCTTTAACTGGTGGGAAAGAGATAAGATATTTAATCTCATCATTTTTAGAACGAGATTTAGGTGTATTAAGTTTTATAGTATTTGATATATCAACTATAAATTTGATGATAATATCATTTTTTATGATACTTTTTATAGGGTTAATAGGAACTAAAGAATCGATGATAATTGGAACTAGCATTTCTTTAATTTTTGCCTTTATAAATGGGAAAAATGAACTTGTTACTAGTGGTGGAATAATATCAAAGATACTTATGGTAGCTATGGCTATTTTAGCTTGTTATGCCATAGTAAGAGATAATAAGAAAAGACTAAAAAAAGAAAAGTCAAGGTTTAAAATAAGCAAACAAGCATATATTTCAATTGGGTTATTTATAGCAATACCAGTTGTATTATTTATTTTATTGATGATTTTAGCTCCAGAAGGTGGTAATATGGGAACTTTTGCAGGAGATGTTGCTATATCAACAGTTACATCTTTTGGTGGTGGAGAAGCTTACGTTTCAGTAGCAGATGGAATTTTTGTGCAAAGTGGAATGGTGAATGCAGGAGATTTTTATAATAAAATTGTAGCCATAGCAAATGCACTTCCTGGACCAATATTAGTTAAGATAGCAGCGGGTGTAGGTTTTATTTTAGGTGGAAGCTTAATTGGAGTATTATATGGATGGCTTTTAGCAATATTTGCAATGTCAGTAGCTGTAGGAGCTTGCTGCATAGTAGCAATAGTAGTGTTACTTGGTTATGATGCATTAAAAGATTCAATGGCATTAATTATGGTAAAACAATTTATATTACCTGTAGTATGTGGAATGCTTATATCAACATCGTTAAGCATGATGATAGAAGGTATGAAGGTAACTGCAGGATTAGGAATAGCAGGATTTACAGCATTACCTCTTATGATTTTAGCTATAGCAATGCTTTATTTTGTTCATAAGAGATATCATTTAAGTGATATTATATTACTTTGTGGAAGTGCTGTAATAAGTCTTTCTATGCTACAAATGATTTAGTTAACTTTATTGATTAAAAATTAAAGAAGATTAGTATTGACATATGGTAATATCAGGTTTAAAATTAATATGTAAGCATAATGTTTGCAAGATAGAAAGTTAATAGAAGTAGGTAAATGTCTTAACCACGAAGGTTTAGCGATATAAATCGTTTAAAGCTTTGTGGTTTTTAAATTTTTATTAATAATAATTTTACTGCAAATGTTTAAGAATAGTATTATATAAGAAAGATATTAAAAAGAAGTTGTCAGAAAAAGACAACTTCTAATTTTTTATGCAATTGTAATTTGAACTTTATCAATTCTCTTATTATCTAGGGATAAAATTTTAAATATTATAGAGTTTATGGTTATTTCTTTATTTATATAACCATTAGGAATTACACCTAGATTCTCAAGAACTAGTCCACCAACTGTGTCTATAATTTCAGATTCTAAATTAAGAGATAAATATTTATTTACATCAGATATGGTAACAAGTCCGTCAACTATATAATTTTTATCATCAAGCTTCTTAATTTTTGAAGAGTTATCATCATATTCGTCTGAAATTTCACCTATAACTTCTTCTATTAAGTCTTCTAAAGTAACAATTCCAGAAAAACCACCATATTCATCAATTAATATAGCCATATGATTTTTTGTTGATTTTAATTCTTTAAGCAAATCATCTATATTTTTTGTTTCAGGCACCATATAAGGTTTTCTCATTATAGATTCTATAGATAAATTTTCAATTCCCTTATTAACTACATTAGAAAAGATATCTTTCATATATAATATACCAACTATATTGTCAATATCATCGTCATATATAGGAATTCTAGAGTAGCTTTCTTCTAAAATAGTATTTATATTATCTTTAATACTTGACTTAACTTCAAGACAGAATGTTTCTGTTCTTGGTGTCATAACTTCTTTTGCTAATATATCATCAAATTGAATTATTCCATCAATCATATTTCTTTCAGTTTCATTTAAAGCCCCTTGCTCCTCGCCAAGCTCAATTAAACTCTTGATTTCTTCTCTTGATACATTTTCTTCAATGCCATCAGTTTTAATACCTAAAATTTTTAAAAGTAAATTAGTTGATGCAGATAAGAACCATACGAATGGTTTCGTAAGCTTTGAAATAAAGATAATAGGTTTTACCGTAAACATAGCAACTTTTTCAGCATTTTGCAGAGCTATTCGTTTAGGTAACAATTCACCGAGAACTAATGTTATATAAGAAATCAATAGAGTAATTAATAATACTGATATATTTGAGCTATAAGGCACACCTAGACTAGATAAAAAATAAGCAAGTCCAGATGATATTGAAGTTGCAGCAGATGCAGATGCGAAGAAACCTGCAAAAGTAATACCAACTTGAATTGTAGCTAAAAAATTACTAGGTTCTTTTAATAAACCCAATAAAAGCTTGGCTTTTTTATCGCCATCTTCAGCTAATAAAGTTATTTTGGTTTTGTTGATAGATACGATTGCCATTTCAGCAGATGCGAAAAATGCATTAACCATAACTAAGATAAAAATAAGAATAAAGTTCCCACTCGGGCTACCGTCCATTTAATAATATTCCCCCTCAAAAATAAATCGATCTGTTAAGTTATATGAACATTGCTCTTCTCAACCCAAGGAAATACAATAG
>OLNJ01000947.1_pt1 | contig 18837 bp, 21 predicted proteins | sample 1672191 | NCBI WGS metagenome assembly OLNJ01 (sample SAMEA3136657, study PRJEB25190) | human gut metagenome | biome: human gut; feature: human-associated habitat; material: faeces | place: Austria | collected 2013 | reverse complement strand
AATAAAGTGAATGCATAGAAGATTAAAAGCATGTTTATATTTTTCTCATTATGTTGAGAATGCCATGAACTATGTTCTTGTATGGGACTATTACAAATAAGGATTAAGAAAAAAAAGAGTGAACTAAATCATTTGGAAATATCAAATGATACGCTATGTATTAACTGTTTCTTCACAAAATTAACACACAATTTATGGATAAAGCATCTAATAATGGTTAAAATGAGGTTGTTGATGAACAATACAGATTAATAATAAACAGGTGGAGGGACTTATAATGTTCAAAAAATGGTTAAGTGTTATCTTATCAGTAGCAGGTGTATTAGCCTTTATAACAGGATGTTCGACCAATGAAATAGATAGAGGTGAAACATCACAAGAACCGAAAGTGACAGCAGAAGCTAAAGAAGGTGAAATGGCAACAAAAGTTCCTAAATATGTGTTTATGTTTATTGGGGATGGAATGTCTCAAGTTCAAGTGAACTCAGCACAAGTTTACGAAGGGAGTAATGTATATGGAGACGTTAGGACATCAAATTTAAGCTTTACACAATTTCCTGTTACAGGCTTAGTTACAACACAAAATTCTAGTTCTTTTGTTCCAGATTCAGCCTCAACGGCAACATCCTTGTCATCAGGTGTTAAGACGCATAGTGGAGTTATTGGTCTAAATGTTGATAAGACAGAAGCGACGAAAACTATTGCTGAGCAAATGAAAGAATCTGGTAAAAAAGTTGGGATTGTATCATCTGTCACTTTAAATCATGCGACACCAGCTGCCTATTACGCTCATGTTGAATCACGTGGAATGTATTATGAAATTGCTAATCAATTAGCAGAATCTAACTTTGACTACTTCGGAGGAGGATCCTTATCTCAACCAACAGGAAAAGATAACAATCAAAAAGATGCTTTCGAAATTATTAAAGAAAATGGATATACGATTGCCAATACAAAAGAGGATATTTTAGCTCTAGATGAGAATTCAGGGAAAGTTTATGCGGTAAGTCCAGTTTTACAAGATGGTGGGTCACTGCCATATTATATCGATACAAAAAAGGGAGATTTAACACTAGCTGACTTCGTTCAAAAAGGAATTGATGTATTAGATAATGATGAAGGGTTCTTTATGATGGTTGAATCAGGGAAAGTTGACTGGTCATGCCATGCTAATGACGCGATGACAGCCATTCAAGAAGTTTTAGGGTTTGAATCAGCAATCGATGTGGCGATTGCCTTTGCTAATGAGCACCCAGAAGAAACATTAATTGTCGTTACGGGAGATCATGAAACAGGTGGTATGAGTATCGGATTTGCGGCAACTGGTTATGATACAGCATTCAATTTATTAGACGCACAAAAAATGTCTTATGTCGCATTTGATGAATTAGTTAAAGCGAAAAAAGAAGAAAATCCAAACTTAACATTTGAAGAGATGTTACCAATGATTAAAGAAAACTTTGGCTTATTAACAGCTGATGATGAAGCTGCAGCAGTTAAAGAAAATCAAGCCTTCGTTTTAAGTGACTATGAATTAGCAAAATTACAAGCTGGATTTGAAGAATCAATGAAAGCAGTAGAAGATCGTACATCAAGTGAGGAAAATGACTTATTATACGGTGGATATGATCCATTATCTGTGAGCTTAACACATATTTTAAATAATAAGGCGGGAATTGGATGGACTTCATATGCACATACCGGAACACCAGTAGCTGTGTATGCCATGGGAGTAGGATCTGAAAAATTTAGTGGATTTTATGACAATACAGATGTTTATCATAAATTAGTTGAAGTAACAGGTTTAAAAGAATAATCCATATTGAGATAAAACTAGTTAAGTTAAATAATTAACAAGACTGGTGAAAACCAGTCCTCTATCATTTTGAAGGAGTCGTTTGTTTTGACGTGGTTAAAGAATAAAATCAATCGAAAAGAATGTGTTATGATTGGAGTTTTTATCGTTTTACTTGCTCTTTTATGGTGGATTCCAACGGGGTTTCAAAAACAAATTTATGTTAATTCAGAAGGTGTGAAAGCAAAAGTCGTTGAAGTAAATAATAAGGGTGTTTATTCCACGGGGATGATTCAACAAGGGGACCAACGTTGCACAATTGAAATTTTAGAAGGTGAACACAAAGGACAACAAGTTGAAGGGATGAACTTGCTGACTGGAAAGTTAGAGTTTGATAAAATGTTTAAACCGGGCGATGAGGCTTGGGTATTGTTAGAGTTGGACTCATCGAATGAGGTTATCTTCGCTAATATGGTGGATTATTATCGAATCGATCAACAAATTTTCTTAATTGGATTATTTGTTATACTAATCATTGCCTTTTCGGGCTTTACTGGAGTTCGGACATTGTTGTCGTTTTCCTTTGCTTTATTTAGTATTGTGAAGATTTTAATTCCATGTCTGCTAAAAGGAATCCCTCCATTATTAGTTGCCTTAATGGTTGGAAATTTATTGACAGTTATAACCTTGCTATTAGTCGCAGGTTGCAATAAAAAGGCATATACGGCAATTATAAGTTCGATGATTTGTTCTTTAATGACGTGTCTATTAGCTGTTGTATTTGGGGATCTATTTAAGATGCATGGAGCCGTGATGGATTGGTCAGAGTCTTTACTTTATGCAGGATATCAACATTTAGATTTAACGGCCATTTTTCAAGCGGGAATTTATTTAGCTTGTTCAGGTGCCATTTTAGATTTATCGATTGATATTTCAGCTGCTTTAGACGAGGTTATTAAAAATAATCCAAGTGTTTCACGAGCAAATTTAATTAAATCGGGGCTTTCGATTGGAAAATCCGTCGTTGGGAGTCAGACAACAACGTTATTACTTGCTTATATGGGAAGTTATATTACGATTTTAATGGTTTATATGGCACAAGGAACACCATTAATGTCTATTTTAAATTCTCAAAAAGTTTCATCTGAAATTCTGCATACGTTTGTTGGTTGTATTGGCTTAGTTCTTGTTTCACCACTAACAGCTATCATTTGTGGGATTGTTTATTGCCCAAGACATCATCGTGAAGCAGCGATTGAAACATCACCACTTATTCCAGAAAATTAATATAATAAAAAGCGCCCTGTTTAATGATAGCGCGCTTTTTGATAGGTTCTTTATCTAATTGTTCGTTGAGTTTGGTAATTTTGATAATAATCATCTTCGGCAAATTGATTGCCTTCATAATTTTTAATTTGAGGCTTTAGATCGATGACCTCAGTTTTAAAGATGAGATCATGTAGTGTTCGATGGTCGCTACGTTCACTGCACATGAAATAACTGATGATATGGCTCAGTCCAAATGTAAGTATGAATAATAAATATTTCGTTAGTTCTCTAAGCTGAATTTCCCACCAAGCTAAAGGAGTATGTGACTTTAAATGTAGTGGTTTCAGTTTGAAAATAAGCTTGCCTATACTTTGACCTTGATTTAGACACGGAATTAGAAAGATTAAAAGATATAACCCAAGGATAAGGATAACTTTTTGTAACCAGCCCATTAAGGTAAAAGCACACATAAAAATAAATAATATAGTCATTCCAAAATCAAGGAGATAGGCGTTGCTGCGTTTAATGAAATTTGCGATATAAATTGACTCTTTCACACACTCACCTCTTTAATCCAATTTATGGATATTATAACATTGAAACGTCTTTGTGTAAACGTTTAAAATAGGGAGGTTAAGAGGTAGTAAACTAGAGACAGTTGTGCTTAAAATACAGGGAAATAAAAAATAAGCCGCCTAGGGGGTGGCGGCTTATTATTCATACTTTGACCATATGTGAAAGGGAGAGGAGAAGTATGATAGAAGAATAGGGGGGATTATTTTACTGTAACCTCTCGGCTACACTAATAATATTGACCATCTTTTTATTTTCTATACGTTTATTTTAAAAATAGATAAGAGTTTTTGTCGTTCCCTTAAGGGATTATAAGATAATTGACAAAACAGAGTGTTTTATAAGTTATTCTCTAGCTTCAAAGATCGATGACATTGTAGAAGATACTTAATTTTGGAGAAATAATCATTGGAGGGGAGTAGATTAGGGAGGTGTTAGGAAATTATATTTGTTGATTGAAAAAGAAAAAAGATATTAGAAATTCATCTAACATCTTTTGGTTATAATATTAATTTTTAATTTAGATTATCCAAGCCCGACAAATAAAATAGCCATATAAGCTAAAGGAATTAGATTTAAGACAAGTCCGGCAATTCCAATCCATTTTTTTTCTGGCTTTAAAGATAAAGAGAAGGCAGCTAGAGCAACCCCCATAACTGCTAATAGGATAACAGCGATCATTGAATTAATTAAAGAAGTGAATAACACTACGTTTAATGAACATCCGATAATAAGACTTGATAGTCCGATAATTTGAGAATAAGCTTTCATCGTTTAGTAACCTCCTTGTTGATGATATAAAAGATTTAGATAAATCAAATATGAGAGTAAATATACATTTGCTAAAAATCTTTAATAGATGCATTAAAGGGGAAATAAAAGCACATAAATTAACATTCTTGTTGGATAGACTAATCAGTCTTTGGTATAGAAAGGTTAATTGGTCCAGTTTTTTATTTATTCCTAGCAATTATACTTTGCTTTTCAAAGCACTTTTAATATATCACGTTAATATTAAGTTTGAGATTATTTAACGTAAACAAGCTGAAATTATACGTAAATATCTTTTTTATGGTATTTAAGCTAATTTTATATAATTTTTCCAAATTATATTTTTGATAAAGGGAATATGAATTGAAGTTATTCAGATTAAAAACTCTGTCATTGGAAATCGATGCAATCGTAATAGTTTGAAGATGATCATTAAAAAGGTATTTTAATTAAAACATTAGGATTTTAAAATACTATAAAATTAGTAAACTTTATTGAAAAGATAGAAGTGAATTGATCGCAATAGATTTAAAGAAATATATTTTGTTGATTTTTCGACCTTCTAACATTAAAATTAAAAGAGTATTCGTCAGATTAAAAGTTTGAGTTAGATAATTCTTAACATTAATAGTAAGAGAGATTAAGATAGAGCGCTAACTGTAACTAGACATTTTTAATGAACTTTCCCGCTAGTCATGATGGAGTTACTCCAGATAATAAAAGATGATAAGTTCAATTACATTTTAATAATGAGATAAAATAGAAAAATATTAGGAAGTGATAAAATGCGAGTCGTAGCCGGAACATTAAAAGGAAGAAGCATCAAAGCAGTAAAAGGTACGAATACTCGACCAACGACTGATAAAGTAAAGGAAAGTATTTTTAATATTATTGGCCCATATTTTGATGGTGGAATCGCTCTTGATTTATTTGGTGGAAGTGGAAATTTAGGAATCGAGTCATTAAGTCGAGGAATTGATAAAGTCATTTTTGTCGATCGAGAAACGATTGCTATTAACACGATTAAAGAAAATGTTAAAGATTTACGAATTGAAGACTGCGTCGAAATTTATCGTAATGATTATTTTAGAGCGTTAAAGGCGTTAGTCAAGCGAGACATTCAGTTTGATTTAATTTTATTAGATCCACCTTATAAGGGACAGAAAATTAATGAGATTATTGAGTTTGTAAATGAACACAACCTATTAGCATCTGGGGGAATCATTATGGCGGAGTGCTTAAAAGAAGATGAATTGCATGAGATGATAGGGGATATCAAACAAGTTAAACGTGAAATTTATGGCATCACATCCATTACGATTTATCATCGTGATTAATCCTTTGTAAGGATGATAGTGGAGGAATAGCAGTTATGAAAAAGATTGGAATTTATCCAGGAACGTTTGATCCTGTTACCAATGGTCATTTAGATATCATTGGTCGTGGATATGAATTATTTGATTATTTATATATCGCTGTTGCTGAAAATATTAATAAAAAAACATTGTTTACGGTCGAGGAACGTGTTGACATGTTAAAAAAAGCAACCAAACATTTAGAACGTGTTGAAGTCGTTGTTTGTGCTGATGCGTTAGTAGTTGATTTTGCTAATCAACTTGGTGCTAAAACGATTTTACGTGGATTACGAGCGGTAACGGATTTTGAATATGAGTTTCAAATTGCAACGACGAATAAACGATTACAACCTAGTATTGAAACAGTGTTTTTAATGACGCGTGCTGAAAACATGTTTTTATCATCCTCTACGACAAAAGAAGTTGCTAGATTTGGTGGAGATGTTTCAAGCTTTGTTCCTGAGTTTGTGCAAGAGGCATTAAAGAAAAAATTTAATAAATAATTTAATAAATAATGAATGGATAAAACCAGCGTTTAAGAACAATGGTTTTATCTTTTTTTTTAGACATTTGTTCTTATTTGCTAATAATCGACTCGATGTTTTCATATAGTGAAATGTTTAGCGATAAAAGACTTATTTAGGCTAAATCAGTATCTATTTATGAATTTCTCTCATAGATTATATGAGAAGAACAGTAAGGTGAAATAGCAAGAGAGGGGAAAAGAACATATGCCTTTAAAAAGTTATGATGATGGTAAAACGCACCGTGCCACTGTTTCTAAACTTATTTATCCTAATCAAGTGTTCACGTTAGAAGAAATTAATCGTTTCTTCAATGGAAAGAATGGAAATCCAACTTACGTGGTTGTCAATGGGTTAGTATTTGATATTACCGATCGTTTGAATGATTTTTACGAAGAGTTTGGATATATTGATGAAGTTAAAACAGAAATTAATGATTGTCACTTAGGAAAAGTTAAAATGCTGGTGAACGAAACAAATTTAGTCGGGTATATTAAACACAAATAAAGCAAAAAGATGAAGGAGTTTTCCCTCATCTTTTTGCTTTTTTATAACGATCCATCTGATGAATGATAAGTTGTAGAGGTTTAAGAATCAGATATGAAATCATGAATCCAAGTGTTAATTTAACAAAAGGATTTAGAATGAATAACGGATGAAATCCGACTTGTAAAAATACATCATCTGTTTGCTCGAGGTATTGATAGCCAAATAGGACGATCAGAGCGCTACTTATACCGTGTACGCATCGCATGAATAAGTACTTGATGTAAGAAACGCTTAAATTTTTAGCGAACATAAAGGTTTGAGTGTGAATTGAAAGCCCTGTAAAGCTCACAATAAAGGCAGTTAAAATCAGTTTCGTTTTAAATGGGAAAGAAGCTGAGGCAACTTTTGTCACACCTTGTGTAAACTCGAGCAGTCCTGCAAAGAATGGCTCAATCGTGTTGATGTTCATAGAAGATAAAATAGGTGCTAACAGTTGATCGAACCACTCAATTAAGTGAATGATGTTAAAAGCTTCTGAGACAATGTAGAAAAAGACGATAATTCCACCCACACGTAATAAGGTTTGAATGCTACTTTCAATACAGTCGATTAAAATAGTAGCAAAGGATTGTGTTGGATATTCGATATTAAGTGTTTTAGAAGAGGTCGTCTTAAAATAGGGATAACACAGAATAAAAACAGTGATAGACCCAAGAAGATGACTCGTTAATAACAGATATCCTATTTGTGTCGATTGATAAAGGACAACTCCGATTGTTCCAATGATAAAGAGTGGACTTGAAAAGTTACAAAAATAAAGAAGTCCAGTTAGCTCTCGTTCGGAAATCAGATGCTTATCATAGTACTCACGTGCCATTTTCGGCCCTGATGGATTTCCACTAATGAAGCTCATGAACATCACAAAGAAGGATAAAGGCGAAATTTTAAGAACCGATTTGAAAATGGGTGCGAATAATTTTCCAATCATTTGAGGCACTTGATAGTAAATCATCAAGCGAGTGAGCACAAAGAATGGAAAGAGAGCGGGAACTACTTTTTCAGCCCATGTTAAGAGTCCAGTTTTTGTCGAGGCAATAATAGGAGCGGGATAAAGCAGTAATAAAACTAGAAATAATAATAACACAACAGATTTCATTATATTTTTCATTTTTCTTCACCTATAATGAATGTATTATTTAAGTTAAGCAAATATGTATTAAATCTGATGCCAAGAGTCAACTTTTAAACAAGTAGACAGATAATTTGGCATATGATATACTATATTTAATGATAATAGTTATCAATAAAAAGAAGGGGGCCAAGAGAATGGATTTATCGACATTAAAAATAGGTGAAACGGCTGTCATTCTTGAATTTAATGGGATTTCTGATAGTTTTAGTCGTCGTCTTTATGATGTAGGGATTTCAATTGGTTCTGAAGTGACGATGTTGAATGTGTTAAACTTTGGACAATTATTTTATATATCAATCGAAGATGTTGATTTTTGCATCCGTGTTGAAGATGCGAAAAAAATTAAAATAGAAAAAATGAGAGTAGAGGTGAAAAAATGAGATACATGTTAATAGGAAATCCAAATGTAGGGAAGACCACTTTATTTAATAATTTAACGGGTTCGAATGCTCATGTTGGAAACTGGAGTGGGGTAACGGTTGACAAGCTAGAGGGAAGTATTAAGAAAACGGATGACGTTTTAATCGATCTTCCTGGAACTTATAGTGTGACTCCAAGTAGTGAAGACGAGGGAGTTGTGACATTTGCCATTTTAAATGAAGATTACAATGGATTTTTAAATATTGTAGATGCCACACACTTAAAGCGTAATTTACATTTGACGATTCAGTTGTTAGAAGCTGGCGTTCCAATGACCATTGCGATGAATATGATGGATGCCTTAAATAGAAAAGGATTGCAATTAAATGTAGAAAAGTTACAAGCGTTGATTGGTGTGCCAATTTCATTAATTTCCGCCCGTAAAAATCAAGGAATGGATGACTTAATTAGCGTGTTACCTACATCAAGTTCAAAGGTAGCCTTTAATTTGTATTATGGTGTGGAAGTTGAGAGTGCGATTAGTAAAATTAGTGCGTTACTTGATTCAACACCTACTCATTTGGATTCACGTTGGATTGCGATTCAAATTTTAGAAGGAAATGAAGGGATTTTTAGTCATTTATCTTTATCACATGCGGATGAGATTCGACAGGTGGTTGCTAAAACAGAGCAAATCATTATCGAAAAAGAAATTGCCCTATCATTAAAAGGAGCCATTTTTAATAAACGACGTGAGTTTATTTATAAGGTATATCAAGAATCGATGGAAGTAATTCCAGGGTTTCAACCGGATGTGAAGCCGAAGTTAACGAGTGTTGATCGCATTTTAACGCATCCAATTTGGGGAGCTATCATCTTCTTTATTTTTATGCTTCTCATTTATTCGATTACATTTGATTTAGTTGGAAATCGTATTTCGGATGGATTTGATGGCGTTTTAAATGATTGGATTATCCCACAAATCGAGAATTTATTAGTGATGCTAGGGGCCTCACCTGATGGATTTATTTACGGTGCCATAATAGATGGTCTTGTAGCTGGGGTTGGTGGTGTGATTATATTCTTACCTCAAATTTTAATTTTGTTCTTCTGTTTATCGTTAATGGAGGCAACAGGTTACATGGCACGTGTGGCGATTGTGATGGATTATATTTTCTCTCGCTTTGGATTAAATGGAAAAGCCATTGTTCCCTTAGTCACAGGATTTGGATGTAACGTTCCCGCTATTATGGCGACTCGTACGATTCCAGATCGTTCAGAACGTATTAAAACGATGACGATTATTCCATTTATGTCATGTTCAGCTCGTTTACCGGTTTATGTTTTATTCGTGGGAATGTTTTTTAGTCGTTTTCAGTCGTTAATTATCATGGCCCTTTATTTACTAGGCATTATCATCGCTTTATTAAGTGCTAAATTATTATCGGTCTCGATGTTTAAGAAAACAGAAACGAATTTTATTTTAGAAATTCCACCGTATCGTGTGCCACAATTTAAAAATTTATTAAATCAAACGTTAAATCGTGGAAGTGACTTCTTACATACTGCAGGGAAATTTATTATTTTAGGTTCAATTATTATGTGGATCTTAAATGAGATGGGGCCAGCCGGCCTACATGTTTCAGGTGACGAGAGTTATTTAGCGATACTCGGTGGTGTCTTAGCTCCTTTGTTTTTACCTCTTGGATTTGGAACTTGGCAAGCTGCGAGTAGTTTAGTGGTCGGATTCTTAGCCAAAGAACTTGTGGCTTCATCTATGCTTATTATCTGTGGTGGTGAAGCGGGACTAATGAACTTATTTACGCCACTTCAAGCATTTTCTTTCTTAGTGTTCTCACTCCTTTACATCCCATGTTTATCGACCGTTGGGGTAATGTATCAAGAAACAAAATCAGCGAAGACGACGATGATGATGGTTGGCTTTGGATTGATTGTGGCTTATGTTGTGACGTTTGTCTTTTATCAAATAGGTCATTTTATATTTTAAACTGAAGTAAAAAGGCACTGAAACTGTAAGTTTCAGTGCTTTTTTTATTGCATTGATGAAATTAAGATGATGGTTGAAAATAAGTTTTGGAATAAATGAACGCCGATAGAATACCAGATGTTTTGATTTTTATAGTACGCATATCCAAGAGCAAATCCCATGGCAATATAAGGAATAGCATAAATAAAATCACCTGCGGAAATAACGTGAATCATTCCAAATAAGAAACTACTGAGGGCAATGCCAATCCATGGACGATTTAAGAAACCTTTCATAATCGTATAACGGAACACGACTTCTTCGACTAATGGGGCAAATAAGACGGTTGTGATTCCCATCAAAACTGGATAGATGTTCATACATTGTTCAATGACTTGTTGATTGACTGATGATTCCTCAGATTGCGTGATCGCCATCACGATTAAATTTGCTAAAATGGAGCAACCCCATAAAATAATCCACCCCACTAAAACAGCACGAAGATATTTTCCAGTGGATTTGATTTCCTTTAATTCAGTTAATAATTCTTTTCCAAACAATAATAATGTAATCGCGACTAAAACTAGATAGGAAACAAGATTCGTATAAACTTGTAAAGCAATTGGATCTGAGATATTAAATAGAGCTGAAATTCCATATAGCGTGACGTATGGTAGTAAAAACATCACAAATACGTATGAAAAAATGAGTAAAACGGATTTAGATTGACGTAAATTCATCTGACACCTCCAAAAATGTTTTAATTATGGATTATTATAGCATACCGAATTTTAAAAAGAAACTGTTCGGGTATTGATTCAGTCTATGTTTTGAGAGGTGAAAATATATGATGATTCATAAAAAGAATGGATTTTCCTTCAGGTGCAATCACACAACTTTTCAAAATATGACAACTTAACTAATTTAGAAAATTTCAAATACCGGATGAGGGGATTTAGAGTTTTTTTCACAAACAGTAGGTCAGAATGAGTGAAATGAGTGGCTATTTTAGCCAAAAGAATCAGAGGAGTGATAAGATATTTGCGAAAGAGAGTGAACTTTTTAAGTCAAAATGCAAATTATCCGCCTAAGGGTATAATAACTTTTCGTTTTTAAAAATATAGTGTGTTAGAGGGGCGTTATGCTCATCAGGAGCTTTATTTGAGGAGGATAAAACATGAGGGTGATTGATCGGATTTTAAAACCGGATCCTTATACTCATATTCCGGGAAAAAAAGAGTTAGCTTTAACTGTGGATGTCATGGAATACAATAATTCAAATTTTGTTTATATTCCACTGACTAATCATACAAGTTTAAATTGTAAAGCCATTGTTGAAGTGGGAGATCATGTGTATGTAGGAACTGAAGTGGGTCATCGAACGGATGGGATTAACATTCCAATGCATGCAAGTATTAGTGGAGATGTTGTTGCGATTGAAAAGAAATGGCATCGAAGTGGAAAACAAGTGTTGTGTGTTAAAATTCAAAATGATTTTAAATATGAAATGGATCCAAGCTGTGTACCACCCGCTGATTCAAGTGTTTTAAGTCGAGAAGACATTGTGGAGATGATCCGTAAAAATGGGGTTGTCGGGCTTGGAGGTAGCGGATTTTCAACGTATATTAAATACTTAAATCCAGAAGGAATCCATACTGTTTTAATTAATGGTGTTGAATGTGAACCGTATTTAACAACAGATTATCATTTTATGTTTGATCAACCAGAACGGTTCTTTGATGGAATTTCATTTTTAATGAAAGCAGCAGATGTTAAAAAAGGAATCATTGCCATTAAGAAAGGGAAAAAGAAATTAAAAGCTTTTTTAGAGCAAAAGATTGATGAGTATCAAGTTCGAGATCAAATTTCTGTTTACGAGGTACCAGATGCTTATCCACTCGGCTGGGAGAAAGTCTTGATTAAAACGATTACAGGTCGAGAGTATGATCGCTTACCTTCAGAACTTGGATTTACTGTTTCAAATGTTGGAACGGCTATTGCGACTTCATTTGCTGTTCGTGATAATCGGCCATTTATTCGCCGACTAGTCACAGTTTCTGGAGAAGGGATTAAACGTCCAGGACTTTACTATGTCCGAATTGGAACGCCGGCTAAAGAGTTAATTCAATTAGCCGGAGGGTATATTGATGATGCAGATGAAATTAAAATCATTGTTGGGGGACCGATGATGGGTGGCGTGATGAGAAGTGATGATTTTGTCATATCACGTGGGGTTAATGGAATTGTGGTATTACCAACGAAGAAAAAAGAGGGGCCCGATAAAGGCTTTGACCGAATTAAGGATATTTTATGGCCGAACTATAAAAAAGAGGTCATCATGGAAAAAGATGAACAACCGTGTGTGAGTTGCGGTCGTTGTACTGATCATTGTCCAACGGGATTACAACCTGTTTTGATTAAGGATATGGCTAAACTTAAAGATAAAGAGCGTCTCACTAAGTTAAATGCGAAATCTTGCGTAGAATGCGGGATGTGTACGTATGTTTGTCCATCGCATATTGAAGTGACAGAGTTTGTGCGACGAGCCAAACGAATTTTAAAATAAGAGGGGAAGAGAAGAACATGGCAAAAATCGCAAAATGGTCACCAACGCCACACTTACATAGTCGAAGTAGTACACAACAGATTATGTATGAATTTAGTGCCGTTTTAGGTGTGATTAGTTTAATTGCAATTAGCGTTTATGGTTATACCTTTGGAGGTGCCTATGCCCTAAAAGCTATATGGATGTTACTCGTTTCAATAATATCTGCTATTTTAACCGAAACCATTTTCTTTGCATGTGGTCGTCGATTTAAAGATGTTTATGAATGGTTAACGCTAATTGTAAAATCGTATTCACTTATTACCGCTATTTTATTAGCTCTTTGTTTGCCGATTGGAACTCCTTTAATGGTCGTTGCGATTGGTTCTTGTGTCAGTGTTTGGCTTGGAAAGTTAGTGTTTGGGGGCGTTGGTTATAACCCGTTTAATCCAGCACTGGTTGGTCGTGCCTTGGTCACGATTTCATTTGGAGGATTATTAACGACAACTTTAACACAAGTTGATGCCGTTACCTCGGTGACTCCTCTGGTGCATTTGGCGCAAAATCAATATATTGGGACGTATGAACAATTAACGGCTCCATATGGTGGACTAGTCGGTTTGTTAATGGGGACTTATGGTGGAGCAATTGGGGAGAGTATTTCATTTGCTATTATCATAGCCATGATTTATTTAGTGGTTCGTCGAATTATTGATTGGCGAATTCCTGCCTTTTATTTAGGAACCGTCTTTTTCATGACATGGATAGTTGGAGCAATGAATGGAGTGGCTGGGATTTGGTATCCGTTGTTTCATCTTTTAAGTGGAGGCATTTTATTTGGAGCTGCGTTTATGGCAACTGACTTAGTGACCTCACCCGTTTCTAGAAAAGGGAAAGTGTTTTTTGGAATGGCACTTGGAATCTTAACGGTCATCATCAGACTGCTTGGAAATTACCCAGAAGGTGTGTTTTTCTCTATTTTAATCATGAATTTATTTAAACCTGTCATTGACCGAGGATTTATGGGACGAATGAATCTTCCACTTAAACGAGGAGAAATTTGTTTTTGGTTAGTTAGCTTTTTGATTGTTATTGGTATTGCTGTCTTAATTGGAATCATGATTTAAAGTGAGGTGAGACGTTGTGGTAAAAAAACCAATCTATTTAGCTTGTTTTTTGGCCGTTATTGGAATTATTTGTGCAGGATTAATTGCGAGTGTGAATACGATGACAGCCCCTATTATCAGTGAGCGTGAAAAAGCGGAAAAAGAGGCCACTATATTAGATTTTTTTCCGAGTATGACGCGTTTTGAAGAGTCAGATACATCGGAATCGGAAGAGTTTAAAGCGATTCAGGTGATTTATAATATTTATGATCAAGATAATGATTGCATGGGCCGAATTTATGAATTAGCGACGAAAGGTTATGGGGGCGATATTCAAATGTTCGTAGCCTATGATTTAAAGACAAAGGAATTGATTAATCTCCGCTATATTGGAACATTTAGTGAGACGCCTGGATTTGGGAGTCGGGTGAAAGAGGATGAGTTTTTATCTCAGATATTAAATAAACCGGTGGATGGCATGAGTATTGATACATTATCAGGCGCGACGATTACGAGTTCAGCGGTTAAGAAGGCGATTGATGAGGCGAATGCACATTTTTTAAAACATTAGAATTGGGGGGAAGAGGATGACGAAGAAGGAAATTTTGAAGCGGGGTCTCATCACTGAGAATCCGTTATTTGTTTTATTACTTGGAATGTGTCCTTCGCTTGGTGTCACGACATCTTTGCAAAATGCACTTGGGATGGGGTTAAGTGTTGTTTTTGTGTTACTTTTTTCAAATATTGTCGTGTCGTCAATTAGAAAATTAGTACCAGATGAAGTTCGAATTCCTGTTTTTATTGTGATTATTTCAACAGGTGTGACAATCCTTGAGATGCTTTTAAACGCGTATGTTCCATCACTTGCTGCAAGGCTTGGAATTTTTATTCCATTAATTGTCGTGAATTGTATTATTCTCGGACGTGCTGAAAGCTTTGCAAGTAAAAACAAGGTGATTGATTCTATTTTTGATGCACTTGGAATGGGGTTTGGATTTACGCTTGGACTTTGTGTATTGGCAAGTTTCCGTGAATTAATCGGTGCAGGAAGTTTATTTGGCGTTCAATTTTTACCCGAGTCGATTAGTATTCCAATCTTTATTTATCCAGCGGGTGCTTTTTTGGCACTTGGATTAATTATTGGAATCATGAATCAATATCGGATCTCTCAATCAAAAAAAAGAGTGAAACAGGAGGTGAAGGCGTAGATGGAAACTTTAGTTCCAATTGCATTGACTGCATTACTGGTTCAAAACGTTATTTTATCTCAGTTTTTTGGAATCTGTCCCTTCATTGGAGTTTCTAAAAAGACAGAGTCTGCAATCGGGATGGGATTGGCTGTCACGTTTGTTATGGTCGTTTCATCAAGTGTTTCATGGCTTGTTTATGAATATATTTTAGTGCCTTGTGATATGACGTACATGAGAACCATCACGTTTATTTTAGTTATCTCTTCTTTAGTTCAGTTCGTTGAGATGGTAGTTAAGAAGTTTTCACCGAAACTTTATAAGTTACTGGGAGTTTATTTACCACTTATTACGACTAACTGCGCTGTTCTTGGAATTGCCGTGTTATCGATTGATAATCAGCATAACTTAATAGAAACCATTGTGTTTAGCTTATTTTCAGCACTTGGATTTACGTTAGTTATTTATTTATTTTCTGTGATTCGTGAACGATTAGAACTTGCTCCAATTCCAGAAGCGTTAAGAGGGGTTCCGATTGCTTTAATTACAGCCTCGATTATGTCAATCATCTTCATGGGATTTGGAGGGATTGTTTGATGGCGCCGATTGTTTTATTTGTTGTCTTGGTGAGCATTTTTATGTGGACATACGTCATGAATAAAAGAACCGAAGCTCCAATTACAATAAACGAACAGACGTCTTGTCATCGTTGTTCGAATCATACTTGTTCTCATTATAAGGGGGGAGAAGAGTGAGTGCGATTTTAGTTCCTATTATAGTCATTGGAGGTTTAGGATTAGTACTTGGCGGACTGCTTGGGTTGGCGAACCTTTATTTAAAAGTTGAAGTTGATCCGCGAATTGAAAAGTTAATTGCAATGTTACCGGGATATAACTGTGGTTCATGTGGATTTCCTGGTTGTTCTGGTTTAGCAGAAGACATCATTGAAAATGGAGGTACCGTTAACTCATGTAAACCATGTAGTGCAGATGCTAAAGCTAAAATTAATGAATTTTTAAAAGAAAATAAAGGATAACAAAAAAGCCCCTTCGCTTTTGTTGATGCGATGGGGCTTTTTCAAATAATAGATCTCTATTTTTTGTTCGGAGTTAAACGTTCTTCTTATTACCCCACCAAAGGAGGAATAAAAACGTGTGGGGCCCCGCCTTTTTATTTAATCTAGTTTCGAAGAACAACTCCTCCATAAAGTTCCATCCACCTAACACCTCAAAAGGCGAGGTGGAGATGTCTGTTAACTTTTGTTCGGAGTTAAACGTTCTTCTCCACCTTTTTATTGTATAAAATTGTTTTTTGTATTACCATAATAAAGATAAATTAATATAGTTATACAAAAAATATTTCTACTAAAATATGATATTATCAACGTTTTTAATGGTTTTGTATTTTCTTTGATGTAATGTTTTTTAATGAATTTTGATTATTTGCCACCATTTTGCCACCATACTTTTATTTTGGTGGCAATTTTATTTGTTGAATTTTCTTTCGAATAATTTGATGGCATCTACTTCGCCTTCTTTTGTAACATGACTATATGTATCAAGCGTAGTCGTGATACTACTATGACCTAAACGTTCTTGAATAACTTTTATATTAACACCTGCATTTAACAACATAGTGGCGTGAGTGTGTCTTAGTGCGTGGAATTTTAAGTCAACTCCTAATCGCTTACTCATTCTAGTTACTTTAGATGTAAGTGATTCCGGAGGAATAGGCGAACCATCTTCATTGCAGCAGACAAAATCTTGTTCTGTATAATATACGTTTCCGTAAAAATCTTTATTAGATAGTTGTTGTTTTCTATGCTCTAAAAGAGCATTTACTAATTTATCTGTCATCAATAACGTACGATTACTAGATGAAGTTTTTGTTGGTGATAACTCTAATCCAGTACCAACTTTATTCAATAGTTGTTTATCGAAGGTTATAAGTTTATTCTCTAAATCAACATTATCCCATGTTAATCCTAACACTTCACTTCGGCGCCCTCCGACTTGAGTTGCGATTAAAAAAGGGATATAATAACGAGTGTCTTTTAAATCTTCAAAGATGGTATCTAAATCGTCCAACGAAACGATTGCCATCTTTTTTTCTTCGCTTTTTTTCTTCAACTCTAAACGATCTAGAGGGTTATAAGGGATAATCATTTGCTTAATTGCTAATTTAAAAATATTATTTAAGACTTTTTTAATTGCAGCTATTGTATTGTTAGACAAACTTTTTTGCTTTTCTGCAAAGAATTTTTGAAGTATTTCAGGTGTAATACTTGTCATTTTTATAAATCCTAATTCAGGAATAATGTGATTTTTAAGCATACTATTGTATTGAACTAATGTGTTATATCGACAAGAATTGCTGGCGACATTCTCATACCAATAATTTGAGAATTCTTGCAAGGTGTAACTAACATTATTTTGGACAAAGCCTTGCTTTTCGTATTGTTGTAAAACTTCACGTAAGGCAGTTTCTGCTTCTTTTTTAGTTCTAAATCCACCTTTTTCCTTCTTCTTGTAAGCGCCATCTACTTTAATTGTAAAGTAATAACTCCATTTTTCACCACGTTTTCGGACTGAACCTTTCACTTTATCACCTCAATTTCATAATTCATAAAACAGGATAGGGTACAAACCTTATCCTGTTTTTTCATTTATTGAGTTTTGTTCTGTAACTCCAGTAGTTGATTAATTTGGTTTTCTACGAACTTTTTATAGTCATCATCTAATAGCTCATATTTATCCATTATCATGTTTAATAAATTTCCTGAACCGTTTAGATAACTTAAATCGTCATTGCTATCATCTAATAACCAACTCTTATCAATATGGTACATCAATGAGATGCAATTAATTAATACAGGTGTTGGAGTTACTTTTCCTAACTCAAGCCCTGAAAGGTTTGCTCTAGAAATTCCCAATGAATTTGCAAACTCTGCCTGAGTTAAGTTATTTTTTTTTCTAAGTAGTTTTAATTTATCAGAAAACAACATTTCTTATCACCTCCATGTAAATATATTAACACTACTTTTTGACTGTGTAAACACAAAATGTAACCAAACAGTCAAAAAAATAAAAATAAAAGTGTTGACACTGTCGAAAACAGTTTGTATAATGTAAACATACCGTCACGAATGATGTCGGTTTTGTAAATCAATAGTCAAAGGAGGGCGAAAAAATGGAACAATTGGAAAATATTAAAACAGCATATGAAATTGGGTTATTAGCTGGAAAACTTACTCCTAGCAACCAAGCGTATGTTATGAACACTATCAATACTTTGTTATTTAGCCAACAATCACACCAAGAAAAAATGAACAATATTTCGCAAAAATAAAAGGAGGAAGAGAAATGAGTAATGTCAACATCACACCTTTTTACTCAAAAGGTTATGAAAATGCAGAGTTAATCAATATTCAAAACAAAGATGGAGTGGCGGTAGTGAGTAGCCGAGTGGTGGCTTATGATTTCGATAAACAACACTCTCATGTATTAAGAGATATCGAAAATATTATCAGTAATACGGTTGATGAATTTGGTAATCCAAAATTGGACCACCAAATGTTCATTGAATCCACTTACGAAAACCGTGGTAAGCAGTACAAAGAATACCTACTCACACGAGATGGATTTAGTTTACTCGTCATGGGGTTCACAGGTAAAGAAGCACTAC
>OLNJ01000942.1_pt1 | contig 18933 bp, 16 predicted proteins | sample 1672191 | NCBI WGS metagenome assembly OLNJ01 (sample SAMEA3136657, study PRJEB25190) | human gut metagenome | biome: human gut; feature: human-associated habitat; material: faeces | place: Austria | collected 2013 | reverse complement strand
AGGGGTGAATTATATTTTGAACGTAAATAAGTTAATTATACTATTAAGTATGATTTTATTATTAACTGGATGCTCTGAAAGTAAAAAATTATCTACAAATCAAAGTGAAGATAATAATCAAATAAAGTATAAAAGTAAAGACATAACTATAAATGAAAATTTATTAAAAGCTCTTAATGAGCAAGTAAATTTTGAATTCTATTCTTCTTACACATATCTTGCTATGGCTGGATACTGTGAATCTTTAGATTTAGGTGGATTTGCAAACTTCTTCAGAGTCCAAGCTAAGGAAGAATTAGATCATGCAATGAAATTATACGATTACGTTTATCAAAAAAATGGTTCAATTGAATTAGAGCATATAGATAAACCACAGCCAAAGTACGATGGAATAATTGATGTTTTTGAAAAGGGATATAAGCATGAGCAACTTGTAACTAAAAAGATTTATGAGTTAACAGATATTGCTTATGAAGAAAGAGAGCATGCTACAATTAGCTTACTTAAATGGTTTATAGATGAGCAGGTTGAAGAAGAAAATAACTTCAATGCTTTACTTAAAAAGGTTAGAAGAGTTGAAGGAAATCCAGCTGCATTATATCTAATGGATGATGAGCTTGCTAAGAGAGTTTATGTTCCTGCAACAGTATAATAATATTGAATTTTGATGAAGTAGCACAATGTTTACTTCTATTAAATAATATATAGTGTTATAATTATAAAGACTTGTAAATACAGGTCTTTATTTTATAAGTAAGTTTAAATTTGGAGGCAAAAATGATTAAAGTTGGTGTTATTATGGGTGGTATTTCTTCAGAAAGAGAAGTATCATTAAAAAGTGGAAATTCGATAGTTGAGAATATAGACAGAAGCAAATACGAAGTTGTGCCAATAGTTATAGATAATAAAGATGATATAATAAATAAAGTTAAAGGAATAGATTTTGCTTTATTAGCATTACACGGAAAGTTTGGTGAAGATGGAACTGTTCAATCAGTACTTCAAACTTTAGATATACCATATTCAGGATGTGGACCAATAAGCTCAGGTGTATGTATGGATAAGGACCTTACAAAGAGAATATTAGTAGCTAATGGAATAAGAACTGCTAGATGGATAAATGTTTCATCAATAGAAGAAATAGATTATGACAAGATAGAAGAAATGGGATATCCTGTTTTCGTTAAGCCTACAAATGGAGGATCAAGTGTTGCTACTTTCAAAATAACAAAGAAAGAAGATATAGAGAATGCTGTTTTAGAAGGTTTAAAATGGGATACAGAAGTTATGATAGAAGAATTCATAAAAGGTGATGAAATAACTTGTCCTGTATTCGACAAGAAGATGTGGCCAGTTATAGCAATAAGACCTAAGGAAGGAGCAGATTTCTTTGATTTTACTCAAAAGTATTCAGAGGATGGAGCTGAAGAAGTTATAGTAGAACTTGAAGAAAATCTTCATAAAGAAGTTGAAAAGATGGCTATAGGTACTTACAGAGCATTAAAGTGTGAAGTTTATGCAAGAGTAGATATGATAGTAACAAGTGAAGGAGTTCCTTATATATTAGAAGTTAATACATTACCAGGAATGACGGCTGCTTCGCTTTTTCCAAAGAGTGCCAATGCTGTTAATGTAAGCTATTCAGGGCTTATAGATATGATTATACAAACATCTTTAAAGGTTAAGAGAGCTATATAAAATAGTAAATTAGATATAAAAGTTAAAAATGCGCAGATGGGAGATTGACGCAAAAAATCAGCATGGCTAACTTTAGCTAAAAATATTTAAAGAAGTTGCTATGCTAGTTTTAATGTCAATTTACATTTGCTCTTTTTTTGTACTCATAATTAAGTATGGAGGTTAACTTATGAATAAAACTGTTTTAAAAGTTGAAGGCTTAAGTAAGTCTTTTAAAAAGAGAAGAATAGTTGATAATGTTTCTTTTGAAGCTAAAGCAGGAGAAATTCTAGGGTTTTTAGGAGCTAATGGAGCAGGAAAAACCACTACAATAAGAATGATAACAGGACTTATAAGTGCAGATAGTGGAACGGTTATAATAGATGGACATAATATAAAAAGTAACTTTGAAAAGGCTATGGATAATGTAGGAGCGATAGTTGAAATTCCATTTTTATATGAATATATGACTGGAATGGAAAATATAAAGCTTTTTGCTAAGCTTTATAAAGCATCAGAAGAAGGGGTAAATGAGGCTATAAAGGTTTCTGGACTTAAGGATAGATTAAATGATAAGGTTAAAGAGTATTCTTTAGGTATGAAACAAAGAATTGGCCTAGCTGTAGCTCTTATGAAGCAACCTAAATTATTAATTTTAGATGAGCCTACTAACGGTTTAGATCCAATGGGAATAAAAGATTTAAGAGAATTCTTAAAGGATTTATCACATAATAAAAATATTTCGGTAGTGGTTTCAAGTCATATATTAATGGAAATGGAACAACTATGTGATAGAGTTGTTATTATCTCAGATGGGAAAGTTATATGTACTAAAACCATGGATGAAATTAATAAAGAGTCTTCTTTAGAAGAAGTATTTATAAATTCTATAAAGGAGGCTGAAAAATAATGAACGATGTTTTATATTTAAGTAAACTAGAGTTTAGTAAGATGTTTAAAAGTAAAATAGCTAAAGTTGGAATAATATTATCTTTTATAATTATGATTGGATTAACTATATCTGAATATAGTGATATGAAAAGAGTAAGGGAATACGAAAGTACTAATGGAACTTCAACGACTTTTGATTGGAGAGAGAGGGAAGAATATCTTATATCGCAGAAGGATGTTATGTTGAGTGATCCATATTATGATGAGATTCAAAAAGATGAGATAAATAAGAGAATTGAAATTGCAGAATATAGATTAGAGCATAATATTACAAAGGATTATGAAAAAAATATATGGTGGTTCTTTGCTGATAATTCTTTTAATTGGGTATTTAGATTTATAATTTTAACAGTAGTATTAGTTGGAGTATTTAATGTAGCTAGTGAATATAACAATAAAACTATAAATATGTGGCTTGTATCACCATATAAACGTTGGAAGGTGCTTACATCAAAGTATTTAGCAATTTTAATTTATGGATTAGAAATATTAGGAATAGTTCTTGTAATGGGATTATTGTCTGGAATAATAATTCATGGATTTGATAGGATATCTAGTCAAACTATACTTTATGGAGTGAATGGACCGTATGTTATTAGTACAGCTCTATATTCAGTTATTATAGTATTATTAAAACTTGTTGAGTTAATATTCTCAATAGCTTTAGCATTTATGATAGCTGTACTTTTAAAGTCAGTATCATTTGCTACAATAACATCTATAATAACTATATTCTTAGTATCACCAGTAGTTTTATATGCTGGGAAGATGAGTAGATTAATAAACTATTTACCATTTAATCATTTAGATTTTAGAAAGTTTTTAGATTATGGAACAGTATTACCACAAATAAATAATGATTTTCAAAGTATTGTAATTCAAGGATTTACACCAGTAATTGCCGCTTTAATAGTAGGTGCTTATATTGCTTTATTTATGGCAATTACTTATGGAGTGTTCTGCAAGAGAGATGTTATTTAGATGAAGTTCAGTTTTATAGGGAAATATTTATCAAGTGAGATAAAGTGATAATACAACATTAAATTGTTTGAATCAACGATTTAATGTTGTATTTTTTTATTGAGAAGAAAGTGAATAAATGGTAATATTTTTTAAAGCATATAGTATTTACCGGGAGATAGGATGGGTATGATAGAGATTAAAAATATCAGAAATAATAATGAAAAGTCAAGAATTACAAATTATATATTAAGAGAGTTACCAGAATGGTTTGGAATTGAAGAGTCAATAGTAGAGTATGTTGAAGAAGTTAAAAAGTATGATTTTTATGGAGCATATAATAATGGAAAAGCAGTAGGATTTATAAGTATAAAATATAATAATAAGTATACAGCAGAAGTGTATCTTATAGGAATACTAAAGGAATATCAAAATCAAAAGATTGGTAGAAAGTTAATTGAAATTACTGAAAAATTATTAATTGAAGATGAAATTAAATTTTTTATGGTAAAAACTTTAGGGGAATCTCATCCAGATGAAAATTATAAAATAACTAGAGAGTTTTATAAAAAACTAGGTTTTTATCCATTAGAAGAAATCAAAGAGATATGGGGAGAGAGTAATCCGTGCTTAATTATGGTTAAGACTTTATAAAGTGTGATATATGGGGAGGGTAGTATGTACAATATTAAGTTTAAGGGAAAATACAAAGATGAAGAAACACTCGTATGATGATTTTAGGTGGCATTGGAGATTATCTTAATATATATAATACTATTAAGTAGGTACCTAAAGGTGCAAAGGCTATGTGTTATGGATTTAATTTATATTGGTTTGATTAAATAGAGATAGGAGATAAATAATGGAGTATATGGGAGATAAAAATTATTGGGATAGTAAATTTGAAATTAGAGGAGATAGCCTATTAAGTCCTGAAAAAGCTTTGGTTAATAATATAGGATATTTAAAGACAGGAACTGTGCTTGATGTCGCATGTGGAGATGGAAGAAATACTTTGTATTTACTTCAAAAGGGATTTGATGTAACTGGCATAGATTTTAGTAATAGAGCCCTTGAACGATTAAATGCTTTTGCTACGAGGGCTGGGTACGAAGTTGAAACAAAGCAGGTTGATTTAAGTGGTAGTAATTCTTTAAATGAGTTGAAGAATTTTGATAATATAGTAATTAACCATTATAGAGCAAGTAAAGAAGTATTAAAAGACATATCAAAGCACATAAATGATGAAGGAATTTTGTTTGTATGTGGTTTCGGGTATAAGCATAAAGTAGATTTTAAAATTAGACAGGAAGATTTAATTTTGGAAAGTGATTTTGAAGAAATAAAAAATATGTTTAATTTAATTAAGTATGAAGAAAATGAAGATGAAAGAGGATTTTTTGTAACTTATATTTTAAAAAAGTATTAATTTACTAATTAAGCAATAGAGAATTAAAAGATAAATATCATATATTTGAAAAATCGATGTAATAAATACATCGATTTTTTTGCTAAAAGATAAATAAAAAGGTATTATTTGAGGCATTTAAGTTAATGATAGCTTTAATAATGAAGTATTGTCAGAAATTGCTTATGAAAAGAATTACACAAAATTGTTGACAAAGATGTACGTACAAGTTATTATAAAGACATAAAACATGTACGTACAAGTTTATGTAAAGGTATAAATGTGTATGTATAGAATAAAACAGGAGGCACTAACATGGGAAAATATATTGATGATTCAAGAGCTTTACTTGAATATGTAGGTGGAAAAGATAATATTGGTGCAGTTACACACTGTGTAACTCGTATGAGATTTGTCCTAAAGGATACATCATTAGCAAATAAGGATAAAATTGAAAGCTTAAAATCTGTAAAAGGAACATTTGTACAAGCTGGACAATTTCAAGTTATAATAGGGAACACTGTTGGAGAGTTTTATAATGATTTTATAAAGGTATCTGGAGTTGAAGGTACTAATAAAGATGACGTGAAAGATGCAGCAAAATCTAATATGACTTTTATTCAAAGACTTATGGCAAATTTAGCTGAAATCTTCTCACCACTTATTCCAGCAATTATAGTTGGTGGTTTAATATTAGGATTTAGAAATTTAATTGGAGATGTTAAGTTTTTTGAAGATGGTACAAAAACTTTAATAGAAATATCTCAATTTTGGGCAGGAACACATAGTTTCTTATGGTTAATAGGAGAGGCTATATTCCACTTCTTACCTGTAGGTATTACATGGGCAATAACTAAGAAGATGGGAACAACCCAAATATTAGGTATAGTTTTAGGGATTACTTTAGTATCACCTCAGCTTTTAAATGCTTATGCAGTATCAGGGGGAGGAGATATTCCTTTCTGGGATTTTGGATTTGCACAAGTTAACATGATAGGTTACCAAGCACAAGTTATGCCAGCTATACTTGCAGGTTTCACACTAGTATATCTAGAAAGATTCTTTAGAAAGATTACACCTGCATCAATCTCAATGATAATAGTTCCATTCTTTGCTTTAGTACCAACTGTACTTATTGCACATGTTGTGTTAGGACCAATAGGTTGGACAATAGGGTCATGGATTTCAACTGTTGTATATGCAGGATTAACATCATCATTTAGATGGTTATTTGCAGGAATATTTGGTTTTGCTTATGCACCATTAGTAATTACAGGATTACATCATATGACAAATGCAATAGACCTTCAGTTAATGGCTCAAGTTGGTGGAACATCATTATGGCCAATGATAGCTTTATCAAATATAGCTCAAGGGTCAGCGGTTTTAGCGATGATATACTTACAAAGAAAGAATGAAGAAGAAAAGCAAGTTTCAATACCAGCATGTATTTCAGCATACTTAGGTGTAACTGAACCAGCATTATTCGGTGTAAACTTAAAATACGGATTCCCATTCATATGTGGAATGATAGGATCAGGTATAGCAGCTATAATATCAGTAGGTTCTGGAGTTATGGCAAATGCAATAGGAATTGGTGGTCTTCCAGGAATACTTTCAATTCAACCAAATAGCATACCAATGTTTGCAGTAGCTATGGTTGTTGCGATAGTAGTACCTTTTATACTAACAGTAGTAGTAGGTAGAAAAAAATTAAATGTAGCATAACTTGAAATAGTAAATTTAGTAGCAAAGGTTGGATAATATATATTCTTAAAGAATGAATCATATATTATCCATTCTTTGGTTGATAAAAGGAGATAGATATAATGAAAGATTTTAGAGAAAGTGTTGTTTATCAAATATACCCTAAATCATTTAATGATTCTAATGGAGATGGAATTGGAGATATAAACGGAGTAACTGAGAAGTTAGATTATTTAAAGACATTAGGTGTAGATTACATATGGTTAACACCAGTGTATGTATCTCCACAAAAAGATAATGGTTATGATATTGAGGACTATTATAAAATAGACCCAAGAATGGGAACTATGGAGGATTTTGAAAGATTAGTTGAAGAAGCTAAAAAGAGAGATATAGATATAATGCTTGATATGGTATTTAACCATACTTCTACAGAACATTGGTGGTTTAAAGAAGCATTAAAAGGAAATGAAAAGTATAAGAATTTTTATATTTTCAAAAAAGGTAAAGATAATGAACCACCTACAAATTGGATTTCGAAATTTGGCGGAAATGCTTGGGAGTACGTTGAAAATATGGACGAGTATTATCTTCATTTATTTGATGTAACTCAAGGGGATTTAAATTGGGAAAATGAAGAAGTAAGAAACGAGATATATAAAGTAGTTAACTTCTGGATTGAAAAAGGAGTTAAAGGCTTTAGATTAGATGTAATAAACCTTATTTCTAAACCGGATGAATTAGAAAATGACTATATTGGAGATGGAAGAAGATTTTATACTGATGGGCCAAGAATACATGAGCATCTAAAAGAATTAAATGAAAATACCTTTGGTAAACATGAGGATATAATTACTGTTGGAGAGATGTCATCAACTTCAGTTGAAAACTGTATTAAATATTCTAATCCAGATGAAAAAGAGCTTTCTATGGTATTTAATTTTCATCATTTAAAGGTGGATTATGAAAATGGTGATAAGTGGACCTTAATGGATTTTGACTTTAAGATGTTAAAAGATATCTTTAAGAAATGGCAAGAGGAAATGCAAGAAGGTAATGGATGGAGTGCGTTATTCTGGTGTAATCATGATCAGCCTAGAGCGATATCTAGATTTGGTAATGATAAAGAGTACTTTAATGAAAGTGGTAAAATGTTAGCAACTGCTATACATATGATGAGAGGAACTCCTTATATTTATCAAGGTGAAGAGTTTGGAATGACTAATCCATATTTTGAGTCTATTGAAGATTATAGGGATGTTGAATCAATAAATTACTATAATATATTAAAAGATAACGGTGAACCAGTTGATAAAATATTAGATATACTAAAATCTAAATCAAGAGATAACTCTAGAACTCCTATTCAGTGGAATGATAAAGAAAATGCAGGATTTACAACTGGAGCTCCATGGATACCTATAGGAAAATCATATGAAAAAATAAATGCAGAAAAAGCAGTTAATGATAGCAATTCTATATTTAATCATTATAAAAAGTTAATACAATTAAGAAAAGAATATGATGTAATTTCTAAAGGTAATATAGAGATGATATTAGAAGATCATACTGAAGTTTTAGCTTATTTAAGAAATTATGAAAATAAGAGTTTAGTAGTATTAAATAATTTCTATGGAAAGCAGGCTAAAGTGAATATTCCTGAAAGTATATTAAATGGTATTAAAGCTTCTAATATATTACTATCAAACTACTCAGATTCAGCTAAGTTAGGAGAAGAAATTATCTTAAGACCATACGAATCGATTGCTTATTATATTGAGAAATAGCATTTAGTTATGTTAAAATATTTCTGGTGATAAAATGGATAAGAAATATTTGAACATATACAATATATTGGTAAATAAAATAGAGAATAATGAGTATCAGGCAAATGATAAACTTCCTTCAGAAAAAGAAATAATGAATGATTACAATGTGTCTAGGGATACTGTAAGAAAGGCTCTGAATATGTTAGAACAGAATGGATATATTCAGAAAACTAAGGGAAAAGGATCTTTTGTACTTGATATAGGTAAATTTAATTTTCCTGTATCAGGGGTAGTTAGTTTTAAGGAGATTTCAGGGAAACTAGGAATGAAGGTAGAAACTATAGTTGAAAGTTTAGAATGTATAGTTCCTAAAAAAAATATTGCAAGAGGGTTGGAGCTATCTGGAGATGATAAGGTCTGGAGAGTAGTAAGAGCGAGATCTGTAGATGATGAAAAAATCATTTTAGATAAAGATTATATCGTGCAGAAGTTTGTTGAAAATCTTACTTATGATATCTGTAAGGAATCTCTATATGACTATATAGAGGGGGAGCTAGGACTGAAAATTGCATATGCAAAAAAAGAGATAACAGTCCAGAATGCAACAGAAGAGGATAAAAAGTACCTAGATATGAAAGGTTTTGAAATGATAGTAGTAGTAAAAAGCTATACATATTTAGATGATACTAGTTTATTTCAATATACTGAATCTAGACATAGGCCAGATAAATTTGTTTTTGTAGATTTTGCTAGAAGATGATATAAGGATAGTTAATAATTTATTTATTAAAGTAATAAATAGTACTTGTAATAGATTATTTAGGTTATATATTACTGAATTAATGTTAGAATATTAAAAAGATAAAAAGTAAGTTAGTGTAAACTAGCTTATTTTTTATTTTTAGTAAAGATATTAATAAGAATCAACACTAAGTGTAATACAGTTATTTTTAATGATTAAATTTATAGTAACCATTTATAAAGTTTAATAATATCCTATATATTAAGGAAAACTTTATTTTGGAGGAACTATGCAAAATAAAAATGACAAAAGTCTATTTGGAGTAGATATAAACGAGTATACGCAAAATGTTGATTTTACAGTATTAGCTACAAAAATAGATTTTTTATACCTAAGAGCCTCAGGTTCAGCATCAGGAAGATTTAGAAGAGATAATAAGTTCTTAGAATTTGCACAAAAATCGAGAGAGTATGGGATACCAGTTGGGGCATATCACTTTGGCGTTCCTGCTGATGATTTAACTACTGCAGATGCTCAATGTGATGATTTTATCGAAGTTTTACAAGACGGATTTGGGAAAAAAGATTATGGAGATTTATTTCCAGTCATAGATGTAGAAGTACCTACAGATAAATCACTTGCAGTAGAAACTGTAGTAAATTGGATTGATAGATTTAGAAAGAGATTTGAAAAGAAAACTAGAAGAAGGATAATGTTATATACAGGAACTTTCTATGTTGAACTTTATAATAATTTCTTTATTCCGGGTAGAGGCTATCCTTTAAAGAATATGATTCTTTGGATTGCAATGTATACAGCCATTCCAGGAAATCCAGCATATCCACCAGATGTAGGCGGATGGACAAGATGGAGAGTATGGCAATATAGTGAAAGTGCAAATGTACAAGGTATTGGCAATCCTGTAGATGCTAACTGGGGACCAAATAGTATTGACTATCTAATTCAACCTAGAAGCGTAACAGGGCTTAGAGCTACTAAGAGAGGAAATACTATAAATATTAGATGGAACGCAAATACTGATGCAGATTTACTAGGATATAATTTGTTTGCAAATAATTATTGGATAGGAACAGTAGATGCTAATGATACAGAGTTTACTATTCCAGTATCTTCATTGCCATTTACTCAAAGTGGACCAATAAAAATAAGTATTGAAGCATTTGATTTAGATGGTGAAACATCAAGAGTAAGAACCACAGTAACAGTTTAAAATAAAGCACGAAACACCTTTTAAATTAAGAGTTAAGAGTTAAAAGTGAAAAATTAAGAATAAAATTGATACTCAGTTTCTAAATTTATAGGTATTTAAAGTCATCTAAGGTGACTTTATTACTAAACTCTTAACTCTATACTCTTAATGTTCAACTAAGAAAATATTATTTGTAATATTTTTCGGTATGGGAAATAATTGTAAGGGTTTTGTAATTGTAATAAGAGGGAGAATAGTCTATAATTATAATAGATATTGTAAAAATATCTGTTTTTATATTGTACTAATAGCATAATTTTATATTTTATGTAAAAAGTGGGGAGGAATGAAGCTTTTGAGCAATAATAATTCTAATGGAACTAAAGACTTTTTTACTAAACATAAGAAAGTTATTGCAATTTCAGGAATAGCAGTTTTAGCAGTAGCTGCAACTGTTGGAGGAGTAATGGCTAACATCAATAATAAAGTAAAGTCTTGGGAAGATAAAGTTTATCCTGGGGTACATGCTTATGGAGTAGATTTAAGTGGTAAGACTAAGGATGAGGCAGTTGCAATTTTAAATGATCAATTAGCTACATTAGTTAATGATAAAAGTATAACAGTAACTGTTGGTGACAAAAGTTTTAATATCAAGTACGCAGATATAGGTTCAACTATAAATGCGGATAAAACTGCAGAAGAAGCTTTAGCTTATGGAAAAGAAGAAGGGATGTTTAAAAAGAACTCTTACATAAAAGATGGAGTTGATACTGAAGTTAATACTGAACTAACTTATGATGAAGCTAAGCTTAAAGAATTCGAAGATAAGATAAATACAGAGGTAGAAATTCCTGCCGTAGATGCTTCGATAACTATAAGTTATGGAGAGAAGTATATAACTCCAGAAGTTATAGGTAAGAAAATAAATGCAGAAGAATTACATACAAAATTAGTTGACTGTATAGATCCTGATCCAAATAAAGTAGAAACTGTTTCTTTAGAGTTACAAGATTATAGTCCTAGAATAACTGCAGAAGAATTAAATAAAATTGATGGAATAATAGGAAGTTTTAGTGGCTCTTACACTAATGATGGAACTGGAAGAGTTACTAATATGCAATTAGCTACAGGTTATATAAACGGAACTCTTTTAATGCCAGGAGATGAATTTAGTTATAATAAGACTATATTAGATACAACTCCGGAAAATGGATATAAGGAAGCTAATACATATGTAGGAAGTGAAGTAGTTCCTAATTATGGAGGAGGAGTATGTCAAATATCTACTTTCCTTTATAGAGCAGTAATAACATCTAACATAAGATCTACAATAAGATATAACCATTCAATGATGGTTGGTTATTCAGAGCCAAGCCTAGATGCTACAGTTTTCGAAGGAGATATAGATTACAGATTTATAAATACATATAATTCTCCAATATATATAGAAGGCTATATGGGTGGAAGCACAATTACATTCAATGTATATGGAAATACTTCTGAAAAAGGCAATAAGACTTATGAGCTTGTCAATAATGTAATAGAAAAGTATGACTATACTACAGAATATGTAGATGATCCTACTTTAGAAGAGGGTAAGACTAGAACAAAGCTTAATGGAGCTCCAGGATATAAATCAGAAGGATATTTAATTACTTATGAAAATGGTGTGGAAGTTAATAGAGAATTAATATCTACAGATGTATATCAACCTATGAATGCAATAGTTTTAAGAGGAACTAAAAAGGTTGAAGCACCAAAACCAGAGGAAAAACCAGAAGAGAAGCCAACTGAAAATACAGAAGGACAAACACCAGCACAATAATAGAAAAAAGGAGCTTTTTAGCTCCTTTTTTTAAATTTTTGCTATATTCTTAGTAAAAATTTAGAATATTTTATGTAATTCTTAAGAGTTAGATGGTATTATATATTATAGCTAGTATTTGAACAAAGGAGTTAAGTATGAAATACAAAATGGTTTGCATTGATATGGATGGAACTTTACTTGGAAAGAGAAAAAAGATTTCGGAATTTAGTAAAGACATTATAAAAAAGGCGCATGATATGGGTGTAGAAATTGTTGTTACAACAGGAAGGCTATATAATAATGCAGCATATTTTTCACAGCTTTTAGGTGTGGACTCTCCAGTGATTGCAGCCAATGGGGCAATTGTTATAGATCAAAAGACTAATGATATTATATATGAAAGCGCAATACCAGAAGTAGAGTGTATGAAGGTGTTAAAAATATTAAATAAATATAAAGTACCGTTTCATTTTCATACTACCGACACTATATATTGTAATAACTGGTTCAGTAAACTGGGCACTCAAGTTTATATGACAAAACAAGTTTATTATGAACATTTAAATATAAATTACTATACTGTAAAGACTGAAAAAGAATGGGCTGAAATTTTTAAAAAAGAAAATGGACGAATGGCTAAATGTATAGCATTTTCACCAAGTAGTAAAGATATTTTAAAAGTAAGAAAAGAATTAGATAGCTTAGAAAATATAGTTTATTTTGGTTCAGGTAACCATAGTACAGAGATAAATTTTAAGGGTGTATCTAAAGGAAATTCAGTAAAAGTTTTAAGTGAAAAATATGGAATAAAAAGAGAAGAAATTATTTGCATTGGTGATAATGAAAATGATATATCCATGATTAAGTATGCTGGTCTTGGTATTGCTATGGCAAATGCTATTGATGAAGTAAAGTCAGCAGCTCAATATATTACAGATTCAAATAAAAATGATGGAGTAGCTAAAGCTATTAAAAAGTTTATATTAGATAAAGAATAGAAAATCACATTCCTAAGAATTATATTTTTAAATATACAGAAAATAATTCTAAGGAGTGTGATTTTATGTTTATTCCCAAAAGAATTATATTTGAAAAAGGCTCATTAGATTATGAAATAGGACAGAATGTATACAATTATTTTAAAGATAATACTAAAGTAGAGAAAATTATACTCACATCTAATAAAGTTAAACAAAACATTCCTTATAATGATTATTTGCCTGAATTCTACAAAGAAGGAAAGAGAACATTAGTAGTAGGAGTAAAGAAAGGGCTGAAATTTCAATCTTGTAAACCGTCAGCTCATTATCAGTTACCTTTATATTCAGGATGCATGGGACAATGCCAATATTGTTATTTAAATACCAATTTAGGAGATAAACCATATGCTAAAATAAATTCAAATATTGATGATATATTAAAGCAAGCTCAAAAATATATTGATGAGAGGTTGCCTAGTATTACCATATTTGAAGGATCAGCTACATCTGACCCACTACCAATGGAACCTTATGCTGGATCGTTAAAAAAGACTATAGAATTTTTTGCTAACAATACTAATGGCCGATTTAGATTTGTAAGTAAATTTAATGACGTGGATACTTTGTTAGATATAAAACATAACGGCAAAACAGAGGTGAGGTTTACTTTAAATACAGATAAAGTTATTAATGAGTATGAAAATGCTACTGCATCTATCACTTTACGATTAGAAGCGTGTGAAAAAATAGCTAATGCCTGTTATCCTTTAGGGTTTATAATTGCACCGGTATTTTTATATAATAACTATAAAGAAGATTATAAAAAACTTTTATTAGACTTAAGAGAGAAATTACCGAAGAGTATGAAAAATCCACCATCATTTGAGGTAATATCTCATAGATATACAACAAGAGCAAAAAATGTAATAATGGAAGTTTTTCCAGAAAATACATTACCGATGAATGATGATGAGCGTAAATATAAATATGGACAATTTGGTTATGGAAAATATGTATATAAGACGGAAGAACTTGATGATATGAAGGAGTTTTTCAAAAAAGAGATAAGTGAAATTTTTCCGGAAAGTGAAATAAAATATATTATTTAACAATCTGTAAAAAACTTTGACTATTAAAATTGGATATAGTATTATTATTTTTATAAGAGATTATAGAGTAAGGTGTTTATCATCTTGCTTTTTGTTTTGGAGGGAAATTCCTTGAATTTGAATATTGTATTATATCAACCAGAAATTCCACAAAATACTGGAAATATAGCAAGAACATGTGTGTTAACTAATTCAACATTACACTTAATAAAGCCGTTAGGATTTAGTATTGATGATAAGGCAGTAAAAAGATCAGGATTAGATTACTGGAGTGAGTTAAAGTTAGAAGTTCATGAGTCATATGAAGATTTTATAAATAAGTATGGAGATAGAAGAATATTTTTAGCATCTACTCATGGTGGTAATTACTATAATGAGGAAAGTTATAAGCCGGGTGACTTCATAATGTTTGGAAGAGAGTCAAAAGGTGTACCACAAGAAGTACATGAAGCTCATACAAATATAAGAGTGCCGATGATTAAGACAAGTACTAGAAGTCTAAACCTTTCTAATACAGTTGCAATTATAGCATATGAAGCATTAAGACAAATGGACTTTCCGGATATGAAATAATGGATGGGGAGGAATTGTTATGCAAAAGATTAAGATAATAACTGATAGTACTCTTGATATACCAGTAGATTTAATAAAGAAGAATGACATAGAAGTTATGCCTTTATTAATTAATTTTGGTGAAGATAGTTATTTAGATGGAGTTGATATTACTCCAACTGAAATGATTGAAAGAATAAACAGAGAAAATGTTTTACCAACTACAGCACAAATTACTCCAACTAGATTTGAAGAAACTTTTAAAAAGTATTTAGATCAAGGATATAAAATAGTAACTTTAGTGCTTTCTTCAGAAATGAGCGGAACATATCAATCAGCTTGTATAGCTAAAGATATGCTTGAAACAGAAGATATAGTTGTAATTGATTCTAAAAATGTTACATCAGGATTAGGATTATTAGTTTTAAAAGCTTGTAGATTAAGAGATAATGGAGCTTCAATTAAAGAAATTGAAGAAGAAATTCTAAAGACTAGAGATAAGGTTAAATGTACACTTAATTTTGAATCATTAGATAATCTTGTAAGAGGTGGAAGACTACCAAAAGTTGCTGGAGCTATAGGAACAGCTTTAGGTTTAAGACTTATACTAGAAATAAAAGATGGTAAGATGGCTGTTAAGGATAAAGTAAGAGGAAGTAAAAAAGCTTTTAAGAAATTAATATCTGATTTTGAAAGTGCAGATGTTGATTTTAAAGAACCAGTTATATTAACAGACTTATTAAATGAAGATGTATATTTTGAATTAAAGAAATACTTAGAAGAAAAAGATATAGAATACGTAGATGCAAAGGTTGGATGTACAGTTGGTATACACTCTGGAATTAAACCTTGTGGATTATTCTTTATTGTGAAATAATAAAAGGCTTGTGCTTATGCACGAGCTTTTTTTATAATTTTTTCAGTAAACTTTTACAAAGAATATATTGGAATATATTAAAAATAAAGGTATACTAAAAGTGTGGTATTTATAAAAGAAAACAAAAGAGGGATGTTATATGAAGTTAGATTTTAATCTGAATTTATCTCAGCAGCAAAAACTTGTAATGACACAAAATATGCAATTATCAATAAATATTTTACAGATGTCAGCTTGTGAGTTAAGAGAATTTATCAATAAAGAATTAGAAGAAAATCCTATTATTGATAGTGATTTTAATTTAAAAAAGGATACTGAAATTGAGCAATATAAAAAGATGATAGAATCTATGGAGTATGATAATAGTATTTACAATTCATATTCTAAAGGAGAGTATGATGAAGAGGGAGTATCGCCTTTAAATTTTGTGTCTGAGAAAAAGACTTTGAAAAGTTATTTGTATGAGCAATTACATACTAATAAAGAAGTAAAGAACTTAAGAATTATTATAGATTACATGATTGAATCTTTAGATAGTAGAGGGTACCTTGACGAAACTGTAGAGAACATATGTAATAAATTTAATATTTCGGAAGAAAAATGTGTACAAGCGCTAGAGATATTACAAGATTTAGAACCAGCAGGTATTGGGGGAAGAAATCTAAAGGAAAGTCTTTTAATCCAATTAAAAAGAAAAAAGAAATTAGATTTAAATCTGGAGAATATAATAAATAATTATTTAGATTTAGTGGCTGATAATAAATTTAAAGATATAGCAAAATATTTAAATATATCTCAAATAGAAGCTCAAAATTATGGAGATATAATAAGAGAATTGGAACCCAAGCCATCTAGAGGGTATTATACAGGTGATGACGTGAAATTTATAACTCCTGATGCTTATATAAAAAAGATAGATAAAGAGTATATAGTTATTATGAATAATGATATAGTACCCCAATTATCTATTAATGGAGTATATAAAAATTTACTTCTTCATGGAAGTGATAAAGAAGTTGAAAGTTATATTAAAGAGAAAATTGGAAGTGCTATGTTTTTAATAAAAAGTATTAATAATAGAGAAAATACTTTAAGAATAATCTTAGAAGATATAATAAAAAGGCAAAAAGAATATTTAGACAAAGGAAAAAAATATTTAAAGCCAATGATGCTCAAAGACATAGCAGAGGATATAAACATGCATGAATCTACTGTAAGTAGAGCTATTAAGGATAAATATATTTTAACTAGTTACGGAACTGTTAAGATAAAGGACTTATTCACAGTTGGATATAGTACAAGAAGTTCTTCAGATGGAAAAGATGTATCTGCGAAGAATATTAAAGATATAATAAAAGAGATTATTGATAGTGAAGATAAGAAAAGACCTCTTTCGGATGAAATGATATGTACAGAACTTTCTAAAAAAAATCTGAATATATCAAGAAGGACAGTGGCAAAATATAGAGAGGAAATGGGAATAAAATCTTCTAGCAAGAGAAAAAGGATATAGCAGACGTAGGGAAGACAGGATTTTGGAGAAGAATATTCCTATTTCTATTTTTCTCAATTATAAAAATATTATAAAAAATTTACAGAAAGCCTTTTAAATTTAGTAAAGATGCTTTATAATGAAATAGGTGGGACATGAAAAGATAGTAGTGGGACATAAATGGTCCAAAAGGAGGGTTAATAGTGCAGGAAATATTAAGCTTACAAAAAAAGATAGTTCCTGAGCTAGTTGAAGTTCTTGAAAAAAGATATAATATTTTAAGAACTATCTATTATAACCAACCAATTGGAAGAAGAGTTTTAGCAAGTGAACTTAATTTAGGTGAGAGAATAGTAAGAACTGAAATAAGTTTTTTAAAATCTCAAGGCTTAATAGAAGTGAATACTCCAGGTATGAGTGTTACTGAAGATGGGAAAGTAATAGTCAAAAGACTAAAAGAGTTTATACATGAACTTAAAGGTCTTGCTGATGTTGAAGAGTGTTTAAGATCTTGTTTAGGATTAAAAGATGTTATAATAGTCCCGGGAGATGTAGATAGTAATCCTACTGTTTTAAAAGATTTAGGAAAAGCAGCGGCAACTTATGTTAAGAAAATTTTAAAAGATAATAACATAATTGCTATAACTGGTGGATCTACGATTAAAGAGGTTGTAGAAGCATTTCCTAAAATCAATAATGTTTCCAATGTATTAGTAGTACCAGCTCGTGGTGGTATGGGGCGAAAAGTAGAGAGCCAAGCTAATACGCTAGCAGCTTCTTTAGCTAAAAAAATTAATGCATCATATAAACTTCTACATATTCCAGAGAATGTTAGTGCAGAAGTTCTTGATGGTTTACTTAAAGAAAGTCAAGTTAAGGATGTAATTGAGTCAATTCAAAAGGCAGATATACTTATCTATGGAATTGGTAATGCAATCCATATGGCTAAAAAAAGAGAAGCATCCGATGAGTTTATAAAAAAACTTGAGGACATGGGAGCTATAGGAGAGGCTTATGGATGTTATTTTAATAAAGATTGTCAGATGATATCTGAAAATAACTCTATAGGAATAAATTTAAACAATGCTAAAAAAATTAGAACACATATTGCAGTTGCTGCTGGGAAGAATAAGATTGATGCGATAATTGCAACAGAAATGTATAATCGTAATGCTGTATTGGTTACAGACGAAAATACAGGAAAAGAAATATGTGAGATAATAAAAAGCAACAATTTAAACAAGCTTTAAAATTTAATTTTAAATATAAATATCTAATTTTAGGAGGTAACTTTAATGGCAAATGTTAGAGTAGCAATTAATGGTTTTGGACGTATTGGACGTCTTGCATTTAGACAAATGTTCGGTGCAGAAGGGTATGAAGTTGTAGCAATCAACGACTTAACAAGCCCAAAAATGTTAGCACACTTATTAAAATATGATTCAGCTCAAGGTAGATACGAATTAGGTGATACAGTTGTTGCTGGTGAAGATTCTATCACTGTTGATGGAAAAGAAATCAGAATCTACGCTGAAGCTGATGCTAATAAACTTCCTTGGGGAGAAATCGGAGTAGACGTAGTATTAGAATGTACTGGATTCTACGTATCAAAAGCTAAGTCTCAAGCTCACATCAATGCAGGTGCTAAGAAAGTTGTTATATCAGCTCCAGCTGGAAACGACCTTCCAACAG
>OLNJ01000940.1_pt1 | contig 18966 bp, 16 predicted proteins | sample 1672191 | NCBI WGS metagenome assembly OLNJ01 (sample SAMEA3136657, study PRJEB25190) | human gut metagenome | biome: human gut; feature: human-associated habitat; material: faeces | place: Austria | collected 2013 | reverse complement strand
CAGCACATGCTGCCCTGAAAAATGGATGTCAGCGTTTTGTGCTGATCAGTACAGACAAGGCTGTGAACCCTACCAACATTATGGGGGCAAGCAAGCGTCTCTGCGAGATGGTTATCCAGACCATGGATAAGATCAGCAGAACAGGACGAGAAGATCTGCTTCCGTTGTTGGGAAGCCACTATGAGGACAGCGAGGAAGCGCTGAAGGAAGTGGCAGCTACCAGGGAGTTTCCTGAGGAAAAAGGGGAACGGAAACTGAAAACCGAGTTTGTGGCAGTGCGGTTTGGAAATGTGCTGGGAAGCAACGGGTCCGTGATCCCACTGTTTAAGAAACAGATCGCAAAGGGCGGCCCTGTGACCGTTACCCATCCGGATATTATCCGGTACTTTATGACCATTCCGGAGGCTGTAAGTCTGGTGCTTCAGGCTGGAACTTATGCCAAAGGGGGAGAGATCTTTGTGCTGGATATGGGAGCGCCGGTGAAGATTGATACACTGGCACGGAACCTGATCAAGATGTCGGGGCTGACACCGGATGTGGATATTAAGGTGGAGTATACCGGGCTGAGACCTGGGGAGAAGCTGTATGAAGAGAAGCTGATGGCGGAAGAAGGGCTGACTAAGACGGAGAATGAGTTGATTCATATTGGGAAGCCGATTCCCTTTGATACGGATGTATTTTTGCGACAGCTGGAGAGACTGGCAGTGGTGGCTTATGGGAATGAGCCGGGGATTAGGAGGTATGTGGAAGAAATTGTACCGACTTATCATGCGGCGGAAGAGGATTTGAGGTTGCATGGGGAGACGTATAAAACATTATTTGATGAGGCAACAGGCACTAATTGAGGGAAAAGAGGAAGTAACAATGTTTACAAACAAGAATCGTATTCAACCATTTGAAAATAAAGTATGGCTGGCATCACCGACCATGCATGGAAATGAAATGAAATATGTGACAGAAGCATATGAGACAAACTGGATGTCAACTGTTGGTGCAAATATCAACGAAGTGGAAAAAGTTGCTGCTGAAAAAGCAGGAGTTAAATATGCAGTTGCATTATCCTGCTGTACAGCCGCATTACATCTTTGCGTAAAGCTTGCTGGTGAGAGACTCTATGGAAAGCCTGCAATCGGTCATGGAGCTGTAGAAGGAAAAAGAGTTTTCTGCTCTGATATGACATTTGATGCGACTTTAAATCCAGTTGTTTATGAAGGTGGAATTCCAGTTTTTATTGATACGGAATACGATTCCTGGAATATGGATCCGGTTGCATTGGAAAAGGCATTTGAAATGTATCCAGAGGTAAAACTGGTTGTATCTGCAGAACTTTACGGTTTTCCAGGGGATATTAAAAGAATTAAAGAAATCTGTGAGAAGCATGGTGCATTGTTAATTGAGGATGCTGCCGAAGCAATGGGTGCAACCTGGGATGGAGAGCAGTGTGGTACATTTGGAGATTATTCTGCAATTTCCTATAACGGAAATAAAATCATTACCGGATCCAGCGGCGGCTGTCTTCTGACAAATAATATTGAGGATGCGAATAGAGTAAGAAAATGGTCTACTCAGGCCCGTGAGAACGCTCCTTGGTACCAGCATGAAGAGGTTGGTTACAATTACCGTATGAGTAATGTGATCGCGGGTGTTATCCGTGGACAGTATGAGTATTTGGAAGAGCATATTGCACAGAAAAAAGCTGTGTATGAACGATACAAAGAAGGTCTTAAAGGATTACCGGTTAGAATGAATCCTTTTGATGCAGATCGAGCTGTTCCTAATTACTGGTTATCTGCATTGATCATTGATGAAGATGCTATGTGCAAACAGGTCAGAGGAGAGACGGAGGCTCTTTATATTAAAGAAGCAAGTAAGAGCTGTCCTACTGAGATTCTGGAAGCTATTAGCGGAATCAATGCGGAAGGAAGGCCAGTCTGGAAACCAATGCATATGCAGCCCATGTATAGAATGCATGAGTGTATTGGAAGAGATGGAAGTATGAGAGCAAAAACAAATGCTTATATAGCTGGCGGTGTAGAGGATATTGGAGCAGATATATTCCGGCGTGGGTTGTGCCTGCCTTCGGATAACAAGATGACAGTAGAACAGCAGAATCTGGTGATTGAGATCATCAGAGGGTGCTTTGAGTGATGATGGGGGTTTATGAATTGTGGAAAAGGAAGTAAAAGGCTCCCATAAGGTCGGATTTTACGAACGATACATAAAGCGCCCATTGGATTTTACTTTATCATTGATTGCTCTTATTGTACTTTCTCCCGTATTGGCGATTGTAGCTTGTTTAGTAAAAATAAAATTGGGTTCCCCTATTTTATTTAAACAACAAAGGGCAGGGTATAGAGAACAACCGTATGGAATTCTAAAGTTTAGAACAATGACAAATGAAACAGACGCTGAAGGGCATCTTTTGCCAGATGAAGTAAGGCTCACAAAATTCGGAAAAATGTTGAGGGCAACAAGTCTCGACGAACTACCAAGCCTTATCAATATCCTTAAAGGGGATATGGCAATCATAGGACCGAGAGCGTTGCCTGTTCGATATATCCCTTTTTATACGGAAGAAGAACATCATCGTCATGATGTAAGACCGGGGTTGTCAGGATTGGCACAGGTAAATGGAAGAAATTATGTGTCTTGGGAAGATAAATTTAAGATGGATTTAGAGTACATTTCCAAGATTTCTTTTTGGAATGACGTCAAGATAGTCATACAGACAGTATTAGTTGTGCTAAAGCACGAGAATATAGATACAGGAAGCTACATCAAAAAAGATGGTGTCATCTATCGACCATTAGATGTGGAAAGAAGCGAGAGAATCAAGAAAAGGGATGTTTAGATGAAATCAAATGTAATGATTTTTGGCGGCGGCGGATATAATGCCGTTCAAGTATATTTTTCCTTAAAAAACAGTGTACGGTTTCATCCTATTATGGCAGGGAGTTATGATAACCATGCCACCTACATAAGCAAGGATGCCATTATTGATTTGCCATTTACGAAAGATGAGAACTTTATAGAGAAACTGAATGAGTGTGTGCAGGCTCACAATATCAAGTTTATCATACCAACGCATGATTCAGCCGCCCTGACATTGATGGAAAATCAGGAAAGAATAAAGGCAACGGTGGTGTGCTCCTGTCTTGAAACGACAAGGATGTGCAGATATAAATCGCTGACTTATAAGGCGCTGGAGGGTGCTGACTTTCTACCGACTATTTATACATATAACGCGCCGGAGTTCCCTCTTTTTGCAAAAGACGATGTTGGACAAGGAGGAAGAAACGCTCGTCTTGTCCGCACGAAAGATGAACTGGAAAAACTGAAGAGTGATCCTGTTGAATATGTACTATGTGAGTATCTCCCCGGTAAGGAAGTAACGATAGACTGCTTTACGGATCGGCATGGAGTCCTTCGTTTTACGCAACCGAGATACCGGGAAAGGTTAATGAATGGGATTACAGCGCGAACCTCTAATGCAGAAATGACGGAAGAACTCTTGCATATTGTGACTGAGATATCGAGAAGAATCAAATTCAGGGGCTATTGGTTTGTCCAGTGCAAGGCGGATTCAGATGGAAAATTTAAATTGATGGAAATATCAACACGGTTTGCTGGTACTTTTGATCTGAGTAAGAGTCTGGATGTGAACCTTCCGTTGCTTGCGTTGTGTGACTTTTCAGAGATGGAGGTCGATTTTACTCCTAATAAATATAAGATTTCACTAGACAAAACATACATAGACAGATACAAAATTGACTACCCATACGGCAGAGTTTATCTGGATTTTGATGACACGTTGGTTTTTGGAAGGAGCAAATACAATACAGAAGCCATGCGGTTTGTGTATCAGTGTCTGAATAAGGGCATACGGAAGGTGCAGAAGACTTAAATATAGGGTTCTGCAATATAAAGTTTATAAAGCGAATAGCTCAAAACAAACCAATACTTAATGCACTAGAGGCTTGGGCAAAGACAAACAATGGTGCAAGGAAGGTCTTAATCGCCTATACGATGTATCCAGAGTTCATGATTGCCATAAAAAAGATGAAAAGGAAGTATCCACAGATCATAACAATAGCAATAGTTGTTGATTTACCCAAGTTGATAGCGTCTAGTAGAAATAGAGTTTCGTTCCTATCGGCTATTTATGAAGATTGGAGTAAATATTTATCGGTAAAAAACTCAAAGTATGTAGACGGATATGTCGTTATCACACAGCAAATGGCGAAAGCTATAAGCGAAAATAAGCCATACAGAGTTATCGAAGGAATATGCACTGAAGAATTTCCTCTGGTAAATAACAAAAATAGCAATAAGGTTAAGGTAATATATGCTGGATTATTATTTGTAAAGTTTGGGGTCATCAAATTATTAGATGCATTTTCACTGATTGATGATGATGAGTTTGAGTTGCTTCTCTGTGGCGTTGGCGAAGTGGAAGAAGTCATTAAAGAAAGAGCACTCAAGGATAATAGAATTCATTTCTTGGGGCAACTTAAACGTGAAGAATTGCTGGAAATGATGTCCACTTGCAATGTAATTGTTAACCCAAGAGAGAATGTCGGTGAGTTTACTAAGTACAGTTTTCCATCCAAAAATCTTGAAGCGCTATCGTCAGGCATACCTTTTATAGGCTACAAGCTTGATGGAATCCCGGATGAATATGATGAATACATAAATTATCCTACGGACTGTACTGTCGAAGCATTGGCTAAGGAGATTTACAGGGTTGGGAAGACTGATGCGGATAAAGCTATAAAGAAGGCGGAGCAGGCAAAAACATGGGTGCATATAAATAAGAACTGTACCACACAGGGAAACAAGATATTAGAGCTGGTAGAATACTTAGAAAGTGAAAGTGAGACTCATAATTAGATGAATCGTATATCAATAAATAGAAAGAGGGTAACAATAGACAAAGATGCGGTACTTCTGTACATTATTATGTTTATGTCTGGAGATACGTACTTGTTTGGTACAAATATAAATGAAAATGTTCTAACGGCAGCGAGGGTTTCGTTAATTCTGGTTTGCGTTTATATTATATATAAGATGCATTTTAGAATCAGGCTTTCGGGTAATAAAGCAAAAACAATGGCTTATTTAACAACAGCAATTCTCTTTATAAGTGTAGGAATCGCTAATGGCGATACTATAACTAGGATAGGCGTAAAAGTATTAGCCATGACGATAGCATTTCTATTATGCATGTTGTTTTCGTTTGAAAAATATGCCGAAACATTTAACAAGACCATGTATTTCATCGCATATACTGCTGTTGCCTTTACGGTGATTGCTTATATTGCTCCGGATCTGGTTAGGAGACTGCCATATATTACGAATACGGCAAATACCAAAATATATACATGTGGATTTGCAGGACTTCTCGAGGGAGTTCTGGGTCAAACAATGGTTAGAACGCAAGGGATCTTTTGGGAACCGGGTGTGTTCCAGATGTACTTAAACCTCGCTGTTGCAATTGAATTGCTATATAAGAAACAGATCAATAAAAAGTATATTACAGCGTATATAATAGCACTGTTTTTCTCTTTCTCAACTACTGGATATATTGTGTTTGCATGGATTATAACGGCTTACGTATTCATCAAGAGAAACGCAGGAAGGGAAGATGTTATTAATCGCTTGGTTATTATTTTTCTTGTGTTCTTTGCTGTAGTTGCTGTTATTCAATTCACGAATATAGGGGACGTAGTATTTGGGAAAATGTTTGATAAAGGAAATGTGAACTTTGGCAGCACAACGACAAGACTGGCTGGAATAATAGTGAGTACAAAGATCGCCTTCGATAACCCTGTATTTGGTATCGGAATGGTAAATATGGATAGTGAATTTTTGCGGGTTGCTCTTGCGTCAAGAGATATATTGGGTGGCTGGACCCATGATAATACAAATACTTTGTTTTATCAGTTTGCGGCGCATGGGATACCGTTCGGAGTACTATTTGCTGTCGGGACATATAAGTTTGGAAACTGCTTTGCAAATGGAAGAAAAATTATAACTATTTCGGTTTTCTTAATGCTGTTCCTGCTTTACATAGGTGAAAATTTACAATATTCAATATTCCCATATATTGCGGTATTTTATGGATACGGTTGGAAAGAAAGTATAGCCTCAAGTAATAGAGTGTATACGCAAGGTAGGCAAATGAGTATATGAAAGAAGCTGGTCGAATGAGAGTAGTTCAAATTAATTTAGGCAATCACGGAAGTACCGGAAGCATAGCCATTGGTATAAATGAAGTTGCAAAATCTGAAGGAATAGAAACATATTTTGCCTATCCTTGGGATTCAAGTAATAAACCATCCCAAAATGGTGATATTTTGATTGGTACAAAATTTGGTCGACGCGCAAGTAGAAAGCTAGGGAAGATCACAGGTTATAATGGGTGTTTCTCGATATTCGCAACGATGAAATTTCTACACACTTTAAACAGAATCAAGCCTGATATTATTCACCTACATAATCTCCATAATTGTTACATTAACCTCCCGATGTTGTTTCATTATATAAAGAAACACAATGTCCGCACTATATGGACATTGCATGACTGCTGGGCGTTCACTGGTCAATGTCCATATTTTTCATTGGTGAACTGCATGAAGTGGAAGACGGGGTGTCATGATTGCCCGCAAATTGATCGTTACCCACCCGCAAATGTAGATCGAACCAGATTGATGTGGAAACTAAAACGAAAATGGTTTACCGGAGTTAAGAATATGACGATAGTGACTCCATCACAATGGCTGGCTGATCTAGTAAAAGAATCTTATTTGAAAGAGTATGATATAAAGGTTATCAATAACGGAATAGATCTTAATGTGTTTCGCCCGACTAAAGGCGATTTTGAAGAACGCATGAGCAATATTCTGGGGGGGTACAAGTACATAATTCTCGGCGTTGCATTTGACTGGGATGAACGAAAAGGACTGGATGTATTTATTAAGTTGGCAAGCCTTTTAAATGAGGATTATCAGATTGTTCTTGTTGGTGTAAATGAGGTAACAAAAGAAATCATTCCAGGAAATATCATCTCGATTCACAGAACGCATAGTCGAGAAGAACTTGCTGGATTCTACACAATGGCAGATGTATTTGTAAATCCCACCAGAGACGAAGTCTTAGGCATGGTAAACATTGAAGCTGAGGCTTGTGGAACACCTGTTATTACGTTTGATAGCGGTGGTAGTCCGGAATGCATAAGTGAGAATTCTGGATATGTTGTTGAGTGTAATAATATTGCGGAGCTAATAGATAAGATCAAATTTGTGTGCAAGGAAAAACCTTTTTCAAAAGAAGCATGTCGAGATTATGCAGAATTATTTGCCAAACATGATAAATATAGAGAGTATTTGAAATTATACAGGAGAGAGATAATTGATAAATAAAAAGTATGCTTCATTCTTTCAGGTATTGATGAAAAAGGTCTTCTTCAGGCTGTAGATACAGCAGTAGAGCTGAATAAGGATGGTGATTATGGAATTCCTGTTCCGGATTATGTAGAAAAGAATGTTAGTACAAAGGTTGTAAAGATTATTCAGAGTTATACTGGTGTTGTCAATAAGATGGTATGGAGAAAAGATGTATAAGAGAGGATCTGGCAGAGTATGAAAATATTAGTTACCGGAGCCAAGGGAATGGTTGGAACAGCCCTTGTCAATAATTTAAAAAATATTAGAGATAATAAGAATCGAACAAGGCCGGGAATTCAAGTAAATGAGATTTTTGAGTATGATCTGGATTCTACAGAGGAGAAACTGGATAAATATTGTCAGGAAGCTGATTTCGTATTTAATCTCGCAGGAGTAAACCGTCCTGAAAATCCAGAGGATTTTATGAAAGGGAATTTGGGTTTTGCATCTCAGCTTCTGGATACTTTAAAGAAATACGATAATAAAGCACCAATTATGCTTTCTTCTTCTATCCAGGCAACTTTGGTTGGTCGTTTTGGTAATTCAGAATATGGACGTTCTAAAAAGGCTGGAGAGGAATTGTTCTTTGATTATGGCAAGGAAAATAATGTAAAAGTAGCAGTATATCGTTTTCCAAACCTGATGGGACATTCCAGACCCCAATATAATTCTGCAGTTTCAACATTTTGCTGGGCAGTTGCCAATGATGAACCGTTTACAGTGAATGACCGCTCTACAGAATTGGAATTGCTTTATATTGATGATCTGGTAGAAGGTATGTTTGATCTGTTAGAGGGGAAAGAGCAGCATTGTGAATTTGATGGGGTTGAGACAATTGCGAATCCATATGGTCGTTACTGTTTTGTGCCAGTAACACATAAGATTACTCTTGGTGAGATTGTAGATCTGCTCCAGCAGTTTAAAGAGCAACCCTCTACGCTTATGATGCCAAAGATGCCGGAAGGTTCTTTTGCCAAGAAGCTGTTTAGCCTGTATCTGACTTATCTTCCAACTGAGAATTTTAAATTCGCTATGAAAATGAATGTAGATAACAGAGGTTCTTTTACTGAACTGGTACATACCCAGGATTGTGGACAGGTTTCTATTAATATCAATAAACCTGGAATTACCAAAGGACAGCACTGGCATAATTCCAAGTGGGAGCTCTTCATTGTCGTTGCGGGTCATGGTTTGATTCAGGAGAGAAATATTAACACTGGTGAGATGGTGGAATTTGAAGTATCCGGGGATAAGATCGAAGCAATCTACATGATTCCGGGGTGGACTCATAATATTATTAATCTTTCTCAGACAGAGAATCTTGTGACGGTAATGACTTGTAATGAGGTATTTAATCCGGAGAGGCCGGATACATTTGGAGAGATTGTATGAAACAGATGATGGGACAATTATTAAAAATTTTGATTCCAATTATTGGTCCTATTGTTTTTGAAATATCAAATATTGTAACAGGAAGTTGGATAACGAATGATGGTAGATTTAATCTCAGTACTGGCAAATTTATTACATTATTAATTGCGATAGCATATTTAACTGTTATAATATATTGGACTTTCAAAGATAGAAAAAAGCAACAAAATGAGGAGCAATTGGAGAAGAAAATTGAATGTTTAAGCTCTGAAAAGGGACAATTTATTAATATACTAAATGAAGTTGGGAATGTTATTAGTTATTCTTGTAAAGGTGTAAAAAAACAATCTGAGGTTTTAAGTAAAAACAATAATACAGAAATAAGAGAACTTAGCATTGTGAATTTTGCAACGACGGTTTGTACTGTTTGGTATAATCTTTTGGCTGAAAAATACGGAAAAGAACATATTACAGTAAATATTTATCATAAGTATAAGAAGACCGATGGAAAAGAGTATGAAACAATGATTGCTCATGAGGGTCATATTACTCAACCGAAATATTTTGGGCAGGAAAGATTATTAAAAACAAGAAGAAATCTCTATTATGCGGAAAAATTATTAATGCAGGACAATCCGGAAATAGTTTTGCTTCTTACTCCGGACAAAGTTGCAGAGGCTTTTAATAAAAGCGTTGTAAATTGCAAATACAAACAATATATAGCAATTCCGATTATTGATCGTGCTGGAAAGATGCGATTGATGGTCGAAATAAATGTTTTAGATGAAAGTATGTTTCTTGTAGATACTGGATCTATAAAGAAATTCTTAAATCTTCATTTTTCATGTTTGAAAGAATATTTATTGCTTATGATTAATATGGAAGATTATGCTCGCGTAGTGGATCAGAAGTTGACTGGAGGTACACCTTTATGAGTAAAGTAATACGGGTAACCATAAGATACTCACAAAAGACGTTGGAAGAGGAAAGAGAAAAATTTAAAAAAGAGTACGAAGAATTTTGCAATAATAGGGAGAAAGAAAACTCTTTAACAGAGTGGAGAGAACGAGAGGAATGGTCAACCAACAAAGATCAATGGATGTGAAATGCCAGAATAAAGTGCAACTCAAGTAGCTGCTAGGGTCAGACCGTGCGTCCAGCTAAGGGTATATAGTCCGGTGGGTGGAAGCCCCATCAAATAAGCTACTAACCACAGCATTTGAAGCGAGTCTTGAGTCTGCCGCGGTAACGTTGCAGGCTAAGCGTAGACAGCAAGATAACAGGGATAGCTATTGAGCACCGAAATCCCAAAGTCACCAGAGAGTCGACATCGTGGTCTGGATGGAAGACAACATATGTATTTATCGTTATGGTGAGATTTTACATGATAAGTATAATTCCCCCACTCTTCAACTTTGAGTGGGGGCGTTAAGAATGTCTGTTACTGTTTTACATTAAAACTGCCATTTGATTTCTTCATCAATCTTGTCAAAATACGAGCAAATTGCAATTCCTACAGCAGGAGATATGGCTCCCAGATTGGAGGCTTTAAATTCGCAGGCATTTGCAATATAAGACAGCTTATTGGCTGCAATTTGCTTGTATAATAAGGGCCACATATAATTTGCCACTTCTTTAAACTTTCCGGTAAAGACGATCAGGTCAAGATTCAGAAGGTCAATCAGAAGATTGGTCATTTTTCCTATATAATATGTAAAAATTTCAAATTTCTCCGGGTTAGCAGTTAAATATTCTCTAATTGCTGCTGAATTTAATTCGGAAAAGCTTTCTTTTGTCATTTCAAAAACATCATTTCGGATTCGATAATCAAGACATTCACAACTGCCACAGGAACAACTGGGTTCTATAGCTTTGAAGCGCTTGCCCGGATAAGGCGGCAATTCTATATGGCCTAATTCGCCGGCAAAATTCGAAGCACCGCGATAGAGACCATTATTAAAAATCAGACCGGCACCAATACCGGCACCCAGATACAGAATCATCATATTTTTTTTATTTCGATATTTATAGTTTGTGCTATCCGGCTGATACATGTTGTATTTCTCTGCAATAACGGAAGCATTTGAATTATTGTCTATATAAAGGTTGATGCCCTTTTGTTCAAAAAATTCCAGACGATTGGGGTAAATAATCGCATTTAGCGGTTTATCGGAAAGATATTCCAGGTTATGAGAGCGCACGATCTTTTTCCCAATATTATCTATGGCACCGGTAAAGGCAATACCAAGTGAAACAATATTCATATGGAAATCATCCTGGTGCATAACAAGTTTGGTAATATCTGCAATGACCGAATCTAATTTTTCCTGCAGATCAAACAGATTGTCAGGAGTTTGAAAGAATATATAGTTGCTGATCGTTTTCTTATTCTCTGTCATATAGCGTCTGGCATCTTCAAACAGGTTTAAATCACTGATGAGCTTATTAAAAAACTCACTGGAAACAGGTGAAAAATTCATGTCGATAATAGTAAGCTTAATCTGTGCTGATCCAACGGATAATCCGATCATATAAGCAAAATCCGGATTAATGGACAAAACGTCGGAGGTTTGAAAAATCCCGGCCTTTTTTAAATTATCAATGGTGGCAGATGCAGTAGGCCATGATACCTTTAGATATTCTGCCAGGGCAGTCTTAGAGATTCCAGGCTGACAGCGGACAATATTAATAAGTTTATTATGAGTTTTTAATTGAGATATTATTTTTTCCATATATTTCTCCATGCTAATATTGAAAACGAATAAAATTTTAGAGTATATAATTTATAATATCATATCATCAAGCAATTAGCAATCATTGTTAAAAATATACTATAAAATTTTTGAATAAGTTTTTTATAGTAGTGATAATAAATATATTCAAATGTCATATTGAGAAATTTAGCAAAAATATTGACAAAAAGACAGAAAAAGGCTACAATACTAATTGTAAAGAACATGCATACCGAAGTGAAGAACAGGAGGTGGGCTGATGAACTCAACTTAGTGAAGTGCTATCCGGGATGGGTGCAGGCATCATGAGCATGGCAGATGGGTTTTGGAGTGTTGTGACAGGACTGCCGACATGGGTTAAGGTTATTGTAGTTATATGGTTTCTGATCAACTATACTTTGGTAATATGCCTGAAGCACAAGGAGAAAAAGTGGAAGTTTAAGACTTTCAGACTAAAAGAGAAGGAAAAGACCAAAAGGGTGGTTGCTAAAGTTAAGGCACAGAAGAAGGCCTGCCAGAAGAAGCGGAAGTCCTCCGGCGTAACTAAGAAAGTAAGGAGTAAAGAAAGTGAACATGGTAATTGAATATAGTTAAAGATCTCAGCTTTTTTTCATTGAAGTTGAGATCTTTTTTTGAGTATGATAGTAAAATTCAAGTGAGATTGGAAAAGAAGCTCCTTTTTGGCTGACGTTTAATGATACAATATTGTTAAAAGTGCTAATTGATGTATTGCTAAAAATATGATAAAGTATAGTTACATTGATAAAGGGTATGTTTAGGGAATATATTTCATATTATTTCAGACAAGATATTGATATGATAATTGTATAGTAATACAAGGATGTAGTTCTCGGAATTGCATCCTTGCTTTTTACATTTATGACAGAGGGCAGCGTTGATTAATAAAATAAAAGAAACACACGGGTACGTTGTAAAGAGATAAATAGAGTATAACTTTATAAGTAGGTGGGATAATTCAATGAATGATTTTACAATTCTTCATTTGTCAGATCTTCATATTAATCAAATAGGTGAACGGTTATCACTTTTAATGGAAAATTTGTTGATTGACATAAAGAATGAAATGAAATTTGTAGATAATATTATTATTGTAATCACCGGTGATTTAGTTCATAAAGGCAATTATGAATATAAAGATAGTGTGATATATTTTTTTACAAAATTGAAGGAATGCCTTGGTGAAAAAATAATAGATATTTATATTGTACCTGGAAATCATGATAAAGTTCGAAATTCCATAGATAAAAAAATACTTTTTGAATATGAAGAGTGTAGTAATGATCCGGATAGCTTTTATAGAAATTATTGGAAGTATTTTTTAGTGAGCTTTGCAGATTATCAGGAATTGATAAAGCAGATTTATTCTATTTTTATGAAAAAATCTGAAGTTAAGAAGAAGGTAAAAGAAGAAACATATGGAGCATTTGTTACCAAGATTAATGATAAAAGGATATGTTTTTTAGCCTTTAATACAGCGTGGAGTTGTCTTGGAGATTCGGATGAACGAAATTTAAAATTTGGAAGATTTCAATTAAATAAAATTAAAGAAGAATATAAGAAAAATATGAAGGCGGGAGGATATGACTTAGTAGTTGCGTTGGCTCATCACCCATTGAATTGGCTGGTAGGTGAAGAAGAAACTTTGGTACAGACAAATATATTATCCAATTTTTCTTTAAATTGTAATATTTATATAAGTGGTCATATTCATAATAGAGATATTATAAGTTGGCAGAGTACAAGACATTCTTTAACAACATTGGTATCTGGATTAGGGTGGCCGGATGAAGAAGAGGATATGCAGCATCCATATGCGCATACCTATTCAAGCTATACGTTTAACTTGGATATTAATTCAATTGATGTGTATGTAAGAAGTAGTGATGATAATAGTACATTTGAACCTGATTTTAGAATATATAATAATAAACGTGACAAAGCAAATAGTAAAATTGTTATGCCTATTGATAGCAATAAAACACAGGCGTATTTTAACTTGGGAGTAGTAAAAGGCCGTTCGCCTAAATCATATTACATAACAGAAGAGGCTTTATCACTTATTCAGGTATATATGCCAATGGTAGGAAGGTTCCGAAAACAAATGTATATAGCTTTGAATAAAGCAAAAAAAGATGTATTAGATCAGATTGCATATGAAGTATATAATTATCAGAGTATAGTTAATGAAAGTGAGAATAGTGATGAACATCAGCGGTATTTAAAGAAAATGGTGGAAAAAGAAGATATTTATAATATGCTTGATGATTATTTTTTTAGAGGAATGCCATTGGTGAAAAGTGCTGAAGAATATTTGTGCGGACATTCTGAATTAGTAGGTGAGACTCTGATTTCATATATGCAAATTATTTGCTCGAAATTAAGTGAATTACTAAAAGAAAGTTTGATAGAAAGCGATGAATTATTAAAAGAAAAATCTAATAAAAAGATAATGCCATATACTGTAAGAGTCCATTTTAGAGGATATAACACAGAAAAAGATACATACGAACAGTTGTGCGTTGGTGATTCAACATGGGAAGCATATAAGATACGATCTCAGGAATGGGGAGAGCTATTAGAAGAAGCATATAAGGTAAAACATTCTTTGGTTGCCTCAGTAAATAAAAGTTACTGTGCCAAAAGTTATCAAATTAATAACGATAAAGAAAAAGAAGAATATAAATGGGAAGATTTTATGACGTATATCCCTGAATTTGTAGGGAATGACTATATTGAATATGACAGTGAAACTGGGAAAATTGTGAAACAGCGTCCGTGGATTACATTTGGAATTACTGTATATGCCAGTAAAAGCAGTAATATGCTTTATATTTTAGATTTTTTAAAAATTGGGCAGATTATTACTGAATGTTTTCAGGAATTTAAAGGATACATGCCAATAGAAATGGAAAAATTTGTAAAAGATAAATTGAGTCAGGAATGGGAGTAAGCCTATGACAGTCAAAAGTGATATGTATATGATACCAGGGAAAAGTATAATGGAGAAAGAAGACAAAGAAATTGTTTTAGTGAACATAAATAGGATATATGAAAAAATGGCTTTGGCCATGAGGAGTATTTCGGATGAAACTGAACGAAATAAAGTTGTAAAAGTTCAAAGAAGAGCATTGACGAAAGTAAGAACAGATAAAGAAATGTTTGTACCAATGACTGTAGAAGATGTTAAGATTGGTTTTGGATCGAATTTGGATAAATTGCCACATAATACGTTTAGATTCATGAAAGTAACAGAAAAATAAGAATCGTCAAAGCTATTCAAATCAATGTGAACTTCCACTGATTTGTACAACTAAATATATAAATACCCCATAATTTCAAGTTTTTGGGGGAATATGGTGTAATTTTATTAATGCGTATTTACGACTACTGGTTCACCTATATTTCCACAGAAAATCCAGTATTTATGCGGGTAAATCGATTTTAGTCGTAAATTTACTGGAAGTTCACAATCAATAGCGTTTTAAGCTGTCCGGCGGCACGTTGTCGTAGCTGATATCGAGAAGAACCGCATGAGCATGCCCGCAGCTGTCACAGAATACTCTGAGAACACAGAGCTCTGTTTCGCTCCGTTGCCCGGAGTCAAAGTCAATGATGGAGCGTCTGTAGTAATCATGGATATGGCAGTTTCCAGTGCTGTTGCAGATAGGACAGTATAGTATCAAAGGAATTTTTACTATTTGATATAAATTGGTAAAAATAATCAAAGGTGAAGATGCATGTATAATAATGAAAGAGTAGTCATTGATACAAGAAAGTATGACATTGACGAAATACTTTTACGATATAAACAGGGTAAAATTATATTTTATGAAAAAAAAAGTGCTACATGGAAGCGGCGGGAAAGAGTTATTCAAGATGTGACAGAAGCTTTATTGAGAGGTATTCCGTTTCCACCAGTGTATGCATCGGAACTTCAGACGGGTGAGCTTTTGATATTGGACAAGAGTGATAAACTGCGTTTTTTGTTGGAATATCTTGCTTATGGGGATATTTTAAAAGATAAATATGTTGATTATGAGAAATATTTGGATCGAACAATTATATATTCAACAGTCATGTTATATGTAATTGATTATATGAATCCCAGGTACAGGCATATGCAGGTTGGAAAGTTTGTTGAAGAATGGACTGCGCTGCAGGAGCAAAGTGTGTGGAATGTGCTATATCGTGGGGATAATATAAATGCTTTGGAATATATAATAAGAAAAGTACGACATTGCAGATTTACAAAATTAAAGTTTCAGTATTATCTAATGCACTATCTGATGGTTGATTTTGTCGTGTGTGATTTGCTAAATGAATTTGAATATGAACGTGCTGATAAATTCCAATTGCTGGAAAGAACTTTGACGGAACTGGAATATAAGAATAATTTAGACGATTTGTCTGATGAATTTAGTGAGGCTTATTTTGAAATTCACCAAAATTTATTTTTAAAAAATAAGAATACAGAAGAGAAAATGAAATATTTATGCTTTGTGCATATATATGAAAAGTTTTATAAGAGACCTGATATTTATGGTTTATTTAAATTAAGAGATATCCAAAATAGAGTGGAAAATTGGGATATGAGTTATAAGGGTATTAAGGATATGGTGAAATTTATTAAAAAAGGGAATGGATTTTATGATTAAAAAAATTGATATTAAGGGTTTTAAATCTTTTGATTCTGTATCGCTTAAATTAAACAATTTTACATTGCTTGCCGGACGTAATTCAATGGGAAAGACAAGTGTTATACAGGCTATTTTTGCAATGCTGCAGGATGGAAATAATCCATTTCGTGGAGAATATATGAACATTGGCAGTGTGAATGAATTATTGAATGCAATAGTGATAAGTAATAAAATAGAATTTGACATGGAATATGAATATGATGGAAAGACAGAAAGAGTATCAAAAAAAATAACTAAGCAGGGAACAGATTCCGAAGGAAAAACAGAGAAAAAAATAAAACTGATTTATTGTTCTTCTGATAGAATTGGAGTAAAGGATACTTATGAGAAATATCTTGGAGATGAAATTATAATTGATAAAAATTGCGATTATGTATTTCATTATTTAAATGCATATGATGAAATGGAACTGGATAAAGATAGAGATTTTGTGTATGACCCAGAATCTAAATTAACTTTTGGGGGACAGGTTAATTTTTGGTTGAATAAAATTATGGGGTATCAGGTCAAAGCCAGAGAGATAGAAAAGACAGAATTTATTCAGGTGTTGTATAGAAATGACAAAGTTCTATTTGAAATGCGACCGAAAAATGTTGGTACTGGTGTGACATATATAACAGAGTTGATCATTGCGGCACTGGCGTGTAAAGAGGGGGATTTGCTGATTATAGAAAATCCTGAAATTCATTTGCATCCATCAGGACAATCTGAACTGGTTGAATTTCTTGCTTTTCTTGCACAGTGCGGAGTACAGATTATTGTTGAGACTCATAGTGATCATATATATAATGGAATTAGAAAGAGTATACGTTTGGATCAGATAGATTCTGATAAAGTCAGTATATATTCATTTACTCAGGATGCAAGGGGATGTAGTATTCCGATTGAAATACCAGTTAATGGGGATGGAAAAGCGCTGAAAAAATCAGAAGGATTTTTTGACCAGATAGACAAAGATTTAAGTGTCATTTTAGGGTGGTAATATGGATTTTTTGTTGAATGAACTGTCTTTGTGTGGGCAGTTTAAAGATATTGATTCTTTTTTAGAATCATTAGCTTATATGATTAAATGCATAGAATTGATTCATCAAAGTGGTGATGCTGATATGCAAATATATAAAACTACGGATTTTTACAACTGTAATGTGACAGATAGTATTAAATTATGCCAAATGAAAAATTATGGGGTTTCAGATGAATTATTAAAGTTTAAGAGAATGTTGGACAAGGAAATTTATGAGGAGCCTATGTGGGATAGAAATCCGCTTCATGATATAGCGCAGAAGTTTGAATGGAATGGAAATGATGTTTCTGCAACTTCATTGGCAGAAGCGGTGGTAAGAAAGGGTACATTGTTATCTTTTTGTTTGAATATATTTAAGGATTGTGTGTTATCTGTTTATAATAATGGAAAAGAGTGCCGCATAACATCTGTACATAGTCCTCAATATCTGACAGACAAATATAGAGATGTTCTAAATATTGACAGAAAAACATTTCTGCAGATTAGATATGATGGAAGTCGGATTGATTGTAGCTTAATGGAAACAAAGTATGGTCCGGAATGTTTGGAAAAAAGTGAGTTTCGGGAACTTATCTCCACATTGGATAAATTTATACAACATGATTCGTGGGAAACAATTTCGGTAGATGACGGTTTGGAATATAAAAAATATTCACCGGGAAGTGAAAATTGGTTTTCTGGATGGAAATATAAGGGAAAAACGATTATGAAGTTTAGATTTAGCAGTGTATTGAGATGTTTTGGATACCGTAAGGAAGACAGATTTCGAATTTTGAGAATTGAACGTGACCATAAAATAAGTGATCATGGTTAAGAAATTGCCAAAGGGAATTTCAGTAGATGAATACTCGGGGTCAGACCGTGCGTCCAGCTAAGGGTATATAGTCCGGTGGGTGGAATCCCCATCAAATAAGCTGCTAACCACAGCATTTGAAGCGAGTCTTGAGTCTGTCGCGGTAACGTTGCAGGCTAAGCGTAGACAGCAAGATAACAGGGATAGCTATTGAGCACCGAAATCCCAAAGTCACCAGAGAGTCGACATCGTGGTCTGGATGGAAGACAACATATGTATTTATCGTTATGGTGAGATTTTACATACCTCTGCGGTGTTGGTTGGAACTATTCATGTTATACAGGGAATATATATCAACTGGAGAGAACCTGCATTTTCTTCTGTAGTGTGTAATCAGAAAGTATGCCTGACAACCAGAAGAAGGATGGTATGGTCCTATGTCAAGATTTAGTACAAGTTAAAATGAGAAATTTCTCCCCATTTTAACTTGCCAGAAGCTCCGCCTTAGTGTGTGTTCTTTCATATACTCGTTCGAATTCGTCTGGTGACATAAAGTCGCAATGGCTGTGAATTCTTTTCGTGTTGTAAAAAGCTTCCAGATATTCGAAAATCAACCGGTATGCCTGCTTGTAATCGCGGATTTTAAAGTGATTGAGCCATTCGCGCTTGATAATAGAATGAAAAGATTCAATGCATGCATTATCCCATGGAAATGCTTTCTTCGAATAACTGCGTTGCATGTTTTCGGTTGCTTTTTTATATTCCTTTGCAACATACTGGCTTCCACGATCTGAGTGGATGATTAACGGTTGATCGATATTCCGGCGGGCTTTGGCTTTGTTTATAGTATCAATCACGCAGGATACTTCCAGTGTTTCTGAAA
>OLNJ01000939.1_pt1 | contig 19025 bp, 8 predicted proteins | sample 1672191 | NCBI WGS metagenome assembly OLNJ01 (sample SAMEA3136657, study PRJEB25190) | human gut metagenome | biome: human gut; feature: human-associated habitat; material: faeces | place: Austria | collected 2013 | reverse complement strand
AAATGACAGGGTATGTGGTGTACGCCAGGTCGAGAATATCAAATAAAATAAGCTGGTTTGAAAGGAGAAATGAGAATATGAAAAAAGTTTACGAAAAACCGCAGGTATATATGGAGAGGTTTGAACTTGCGGAACATATTGCCGGATGTAGTCTGACGATGAATCAGGCTACAGAATTTGATTGTACTGGAAGTGGAACTATTGATGGGATACAAATGAATGTATTTGTTGATCAAAAGATATGTGATGGAAATAATGCAGCAAATGTTGAAGGATATTGTTATACTAATGGATCCATAAATGTGGCTACGATCAATTCCTGATGCATAATTTGAAGTATAGCAGTATCTTTTCTATTTCGGGGATTAATATCGTACTTCATATGCCGCATGAAATTATTATTAATGATAGTTTCAAATCGTTTTTGAGTTCAGAAGAAAAGAATGCAATACATGTGTATTTTCATGAAGATAAGAATTTGAAATTTGGCGGTGAAAACCTGATAACTACCAAGATTCCGTTTCGTGTGTATAAAGATGAAAAAGGATTTTACAGAATTTTTCATGACCATAAGCTTTTGAGAGATAAACCATATGCAATTGGAAGAATTTTATCTGATACAGAGGAAGAAATTGTGTTTCTTCCAGAATGCAGAAAATTTTTCAGTGAAAGTCATAATACTTTTTCACACATTGCTTTCGAAGAATTACTGCTTCGTCATGATGCAATGATTTTGCATGCAGCTTTTGTTAACACAGAATATGGTGGGGTTCTTTTTTCGGGACCATCAGGTGTGGGAAAGTCAACACAGGCAGATTTATGGTGTGAATATAAGGCGGCAGAACAAATTAATGGAGACCGTCCTATATTGAGAAAAAATAGAGGACAATGGAAGGCATATGGCTCACCATATGCAGGATCCTCCAGATGTTGGGTTAATAAGGCGGCAGAAATTAAATGTGTTGTGATGCTGGAACAGGGAACGGAATGTAGAATCCATCAACTGGGAAAAGCAGAGGCCTTTCGCAGATTGTATGAAGAACTGATTATTAATTCCTGGAACAGTGCATACGTAGAAAGAATAGTAAATCTTATTGAGGATTTTATCATGAAAGTTCCGGTGTATTATATGCGTACTACCAAAAACAAAGAGGCAGTTATGATTCTGGATGATTTCCTGAAAGGGGAAGAATAGATGGAAACAAAAGAAATACGTTATGAAACTCCTCTTACAAAGATTTTGTTTCATAAAGCGGAAATGCAGAAAATACCATTGAGTGGAACTTTTGAGTTAAGTCCGATCTGTAATTTTAACTGCAAGATGTGTTATGTGAGGCAAACTCCAGAACAGGTAAAAAATCATCCGAGAAAGATGCGAACCCTGGAGCAATGGAAAATGTTGGCAGACCGTGCGGCAGATGCAGGAATGCTATATTTGTTGCTCACAGGCGGGGAACCATTTCTCTGGCCGGATTTTTGGGAATTATATGAATATGTTTCGAAAAAGGGGTTTGTTGTTAGTATTAATTCAAATGGTTCACTGATTGATGAAAAGGTAATAGATAAATTGAAAAACATGCCTCCGTCAAGGATTAATATCACTTTGTATGGAGCGTCAGCGGAGACCTATAAGAGACTTTGTGGAAATTCGGATGGTTTTTCGAAAGTTGATAGAGCAATCACGCTTTTGCAAGAGGCAGGTATTCAGGTGAAACTGAATTGTTCACTGACACCGGATAATGTGAATGATCTGGAAAAAATTGTTGCATATGCCAGGGAACATAAACTGATTTTGGAAGTTGCAACATATATGTTTCCACCACTTCGAAAAGATCCATCAAGTATTGGAAAAAATAAACGTTTTAGTCCAAAGGAAGCTGCCTATTGGCAGATTCGCCGGTATCAGCTTCAGTATGACAGGGAGCGTTTTGAGCAGTTCCTGAAAGACCTTTCAGATGGTATAGAGAACCCCCTGGGGATTGAAGAAGGATGTTATGATCTGATAGATGGTAAAGTCAGATGTCGGGCAGGAAGTGCTTCATTCTGGGCAACCTGGGATGGTTATTTACTTCCATGTGGAATGATGATGAAACCGCAAATAGAGATGGATGATTGCAATTTTCCAAAGGCATGGGAAGAATTGGTAAAAGTAACACAGCAAATCCGACTTTCAGGTATTTGTGTGAAATGTAAAAATCAGGGAATTTGTCATGCGTGTGCAGCTATGGCGTTGGCTGAAAATGGTGAATATGGAAAAATCCCTGAATATCTATGTGAAATGATGCTGGAAATGAAAAAAATAGCAGCAGAACAGAATCTATGGCAGATAGAAATGCCTGGAGATAAAGAAACTATCAATTAAGGAGGAAGATTATGAGAAGTAAAGTAAAACAAATATTGTCGATTATTTTGACAGTATGTATGTTAGCAACAGTAGCTCCTCTTAACGCTTATGCGGCAGATGTTGATTTTGGCGATGGCGAAACAGCAGATATAAGCGTTGATGCGGATGAAGCAGGAGATCTGGATGTAAGCGAAGAAGAGTCTACAGATGATACTGACATATCGGCAGATATTGGAGAAGATGTAGAGGAAGATGTAGAAGAAGTTACGGAAGAAACTCCGCAGGAAGAACTGGATACAGTAGTTGAGGATGAAGAAGATGTATTCAGTGCAGGAGATACAGAAGACACTTTTTCGGATGATGAGACAGATGCTCAGGCATTTGATTATGTTACATCGGACAATACTGTGGCACTTCCAGATGGTTACATGAAGATTTTTCATCTGGATGCAGGAAGAAAATATTTTACAGTATCTGAGATTGAAGATATTATTGATACTTTGTCAGCCAGTGGATATAACTATATGGAACTGGCAATTGGAAATGATGGATTACGTTTTCTGTTAGATGATATGTCTGTGACTGTAGGTGAGGCGACCTATTCTTCAGACGAAGTAACAAACGGAATAAAAAAAGGTAACAGTGCCTATACTACTGCTTCAACGGGGGAATTGTCCGAGGCAGATATGAACACAATTATTTCTTATGCTACATCTAAGGGAATTTCTATAATCCCGTTATTGAACTCTCCGGGACATATGGATGCAATTATTGACTGTATGGAAAGTCTTGGGATGAAAAATGTTGCATATAAAAATTCTGTAAGAACAATTGATGTTACCAATGCAAAAGCTGTTAAATTTACAACAAATCTGATTGCGAAATATGTGACATATTTTGCTAATAACGGCTGCAAAGTATTTAATATGGGCGCAGATGAATATGCTAATGATAAGACAAATGGATTTAGTGCTCTGATTAGAAATGGGAAGTATAAATATTTTGTGGATTATGTAAACAGTATAGCTGCAGTGATAAAGAATGCAGGAATGGTTCCTATGGCTTTTAATGACGGTATTTATTACAATAGCGAAGAGGGGTCTGGAGCTTTTGACAGTAATATTGCAATCTCTTACTGGACTCCTGGATGGCCTGACTATAGTCCAGCAGCTGCTTCGTTCCTTGCGGGTAAAGGGCATAAAATTATAAATACGAATGATGCATGGTATTATGTGCTTGGACGTGGAACAGGTTCTTATAATCTGTCCAGTGCTCAGAATGGTGTAAATACTACAAAATATAATGATGTTCCGGGCAATAACGATCCGACACCGGCAGGGTCTATGATCTGTGTATGGTGTGATGAACCGAAGGCAGAGTATTCTGATGAAGAGGTGAATAATGTAAAAGGACTTATCACAACTTTTGCAAGCAATAACCAAGAGGTGTTTACTACTACACCATCAGAACCAAATAAAGTGCCATCCAATGGACCGGCAAATGCTATGACGAGTCAGAGCATTGACCTCGAATATTGGATTACGAATGAAAAAGTATATAATACAAATATAGTATCGGAAAAAGGACATGTTCAAACGATAACAACGGAGACAAAGGGGGCAACTACAGATAAAGGTATTTCAATTTCTGATATTGCACCAAGTCCTGCATACTCATTTTTTGATGGTACGGTAACCGTCTATTATTGGCAAACCGTATGTCTTAATCAGACCAAAAAACAGACAACTGCTTCTGGGGTTGATCGAACAGCAGATGGAACAACATTAACCCATATTCGTTATTACGATTATGCATGGCAGTATAAGACTTTGGAGGGAGAGTGGAAGTACTTCTTAAATACAGATCAGTTAGTATCGTATTATCTTCAGAAAACGGAAGTAACGAAAGAGGTTGAGACTTATTCAAAAGACTGGGGATATAGTACTACTGGCACAACGCCAAACACCAGTAGTGAAAAAGGTCAGGTTGCACTGACTGTAGCAGTTGTTTATCCAAATGGAATAGTGGCTCCTGAAGAAAATTCCATGTATTCAAATTCCACGACTATATTTAACTATTGGTCAGGACGAGATATAGGTATCATAGCACCAAAAAACAACAGTGATTATAATATCAGTAAGATTACAGTGACAGATGGAAAACGTAATTATAATACATCTGATAATGTATGGTATAATAATGATACTATTACCTGGAATACGGTGGAAGATGAGGATCAGAATACATGGTATGATGAAACCGAAGTGTGGAATAAGTCTTCTGGGACAACACCGATGGTAAATGGTAAGGTAAGTAATATTGCATGGACTAAAAAGAATACAGCTAAATTAGTTTTGATATACTTAGAAACAGTTCAGAAGGAAACAAACCTGAATGTAAAATATGTGGATGACAGTGATAATTCCAAAACAATTGCAGAGTATCAGATTGCAATGTCATATAATCAGGGAGATCCAAAACCATCATTCCTTACAGCTGGAACTTTACATCAGACATCACAGGTTCATGCAGGTGAGTTTACGTTGGATGATGATGCATATGTAGTTAACAGCAAAGGTCAAAATGAGAAATTTAATAAAAATCTTGTGACTCTTTCAAAATCTCAGAAAATCAACGATATTAAATATCTAAGTGGGGCATACAAGTATGCAAAAGCTGATATTTCTGATGATGGAAAAACATTAACACTTCATTATATGCTTGATCAGAATAATATAAAAATTGGCTATGTAGTTGATTTTGGAGAAAAAGTTAATATTCCACTTACCGATCTTGTTGATGAAAATGTTATAAATAATGTAAGTACGATAGAGAAAGTCAGCGGAAGTGTAACTGTAGAAGGTACTACCGTAACATATGTTCCGGAAAAAGTGTTAACGGCACTTGATTATGCTGAAGTCAGAATTAAATTCTCAGATGGTTCAAGTGTGAAAAAGAGGATGGTATTTATGCCAGCAACAACTGTATACTATGAAGAAACATTTGTAAATGGTGGCTCTGGTGCAGCAACTCTTGGAACACAGAAAACGGAAAGGCCGGGCAGAGAAAATAACAATAATTATGGATATGATCAGTCTTATGCAAATGGAAATAACAGCGTTGTAGATTTGTCAAATGGTGCTCAGAGTTTTGCTTTTAAAGGTACAGGGGTAGATATTTACGCAAAAACAGGGGCTGAAACAGGTACTGAAACAGGTACCATGATGATTAAAGTAAAAGAAGAGGGAAGTTCATCATACAAGAAGCTTGTTGCAGTTGATACCAAAATGGCTAAGGGAACCAGTGGTGCCACTGATGCACAGGAGAATCTTAATGGAAATAATGTTCCTGTCGCTACATTGGATTTAGGCTCAAGAGCAACTTATGAAGTTTCTTTAAGCCGTGTTAAATCAGGAAATACTGGATATAAGCCAGTATATTTTGATGGATTCCGTGTGTATAATACTTTGCAGGATGATGGTGGTACATATGCAAAAGATAATGAAGCCAATCCGGCATATTATGAACTGAGAAATCAGGTTATTGCAGCTGTTGCCGGTAATGATCAATCTGCAGGGGAGATTGTGAAAAAAACAATGGATCAGGTATATGCATCCGGAAATGTGAATTCTGCAGTTGTGGTTGATCCAAAGGCTGGAATTACAAGCGAACAATTGAAGGATTTTGTAGATAATGGTCCTAAGAATGAACTTTACTTAAGTCATGGCCAGAGCGTAGTCTTTTCTTTGAATCAGGCGGCACAGATAGGGCTGAAAGGTGTAAATGGAAATGCAACCTATAGGGTAAGTAACGCAAGTATTACTAATGAAAATGGTAACACAGTATCTACAACAGATATGTTCTATAGAATTTCAGCAGGAAATTCAATTACAATTACAAACACAGGAAACACTATCCTTTCCATCACCAAGATCAAAGCATTTAATACAACGAATGCAGCGGAAGTCTTCGCTTCCCTCACCGAGGACGATCTGACAACCGCCCTGGTAGGTCTTGGCTATGAAAAAGCACCTGCACCGACCGCAACTCCAACCCCAACCCAGAAGCCGGCGCAGCAGATCAAGCTGGATACACCGAAGCTTGACAAGGTTGCTGCTGTAGGTCACAATGCGCTGAAAGTAAGCTGGAGCAAAGTGAAGAATGCGGATGGTTACCGTGTGTATGTAAAAGAAAACGGTAAGTGGAAAACAGTTGGCGATACGAAGAGTACATCTTATGTTCATAAGAACCTGAAGACCGGTAAGAGTTATACTTACACGGTGAAGGCATATAAGAAGACAGCGGATGGTACAGTATGGAGCTCTTATAATAAGAAGGGAATTACTGGAAAAACTGTTCTGAAGGCGCCGAAGCTTCGCAGGGTGAAGAGAAATTCTGCAAAGAAAGCAACTCTTACCTGGAATAAGGTAGACGGAGCGAACGGATATGTTGTTTATCGTAAGACAAACAATGGAAGCTGGAAGGCTGTCAAAAGAATTACCAAAGGAAATGTTACTTCCTTTACAGACACTAAATTATCCAAGGGTAAGAAATACACTTATACAGTGAGAGCTTACTGTACTGTAGATAAGAAAAACGTTTACAGTGGATACGATAAAAAAGGTCTGACAGTAAAATAAAAAGTTAAAAGAAAGGTCGGGAATCCACAACAGGGTTCCCGGCCTTTCTGTCAGCCTTTTTTTGAGTGAAATTAAGGGACGGAAAAACAGGAAAATACTGCTCTCGAGGTATGTCGAAAAAACTTGGTTTATATTAAAAGAATGTAGACTTTTGTCGCATAAAATGGTATATTATGTATGTGTATGAAAATAGCAAACTGTGTTTTTACACATAATGCGGATGTTTTGTAAGCAATGAGAAGGGACAGGGGTTTCATGTCTGACATTAATTCTTACATTAGTGCAATACCTTACAATTTACATGGTTTGTCAGACGTACAAATTTTCATAAAGCTTTTGCCGCTGAACCTGCGAATGTTCCTTGAGAGACATTTACAGGCTATTTGTTGTTGAGTGGGAAATATCCATTCCAAATCTCGTACTTTAGTACGAGGAAACTATATGCATTAGCTAGTAAAATTTTAAGGTGTATAAGTGAATCTGTATATATGTGTGAACAGATAACTTTATATGCAATCATACATTTTGAGAAAGAAAAATATAAGGAGGATATGAGCTTGAATCAGGAAAATAAAGCAACAGGCAGACCGAGTGAAGAGCGCAAGTGGATGCAGTATTATCCGGAAATGATGCTTAATCTGATACAGAAGCCGCAGTGTACCGTATGAGAATATCTGGAAAGTAACTGTCCGGGAATGGATGAGGTTGCGATTCATTATTATGGAGAGGATATTACCTGGAGAACTGTTTTTGAAGAATCTGAGAAATGTGCAAGGTCACTGAGAGCCATGGGATTTGGAGAAGGAGATCAGATACCGGTATTCTTCAGACTTGTACCGAACTTCGTTTTCCTTCTGCTGGCAGCGGAGAAGATTGGAGCATCCATTCTTTGCAGAGACAACACACTGCAGGAAAATGTAGAAGCGGTCAGCAAGGCAGATGCAAAAGCAATTTTTGCACATGATTTCCTTTCTAAGAAAGAAATGAAAGCGTATTTCGAAAATGCGGGAGTGAAAAAGATCATTCTTCTGAATCCACTGTATTACGGAGATGAAAAAGCACTTCCAGACTATATCAAAGCTTCTCTGGATGAGAACTATCCGAGAGTTGCGGCATCTGGAAAGGGAACAATGACATGGGACGAGTTCCTTTCCTTAGGTGAGTATTATGTTGGCAGGGTAGAGGCGGAAAAAGATCTCAGCAGACCGTTGTTCCGTGCCTACACAAGTGGTTCAACCGGCCCGTCCAAACAGGTTATTCATTGTGCGGACAGCATTCTTGGTACCGTTTGTCAGATGAATTTCTATGGAGGATCTGACGAGATTCGTCCGACATGGCTGGTAACCTGTCTGCCGCCGGCATTGGTTGCAGTTGTAGTTTCGATGGTATTACTTCCTTTGTCATCCAACAAGCTTCTGATCATGGATCCTTTTGTGGATCCGGAAGATGTGGATCTGGAGATGATGCGTTATCGTCCAAACAGCTGGCCGATGATTCCTATGTTTATCGAAATAATCATGCGAAACGGACGAATTCCGGATGACTATGACATGTCACATCTGCTCGCGGCAGGTGCCGGATGCGAAGCTGTAAATAACAATCAGCTTGACCGTGTGCAGAATTTCCTTGAAAAGCATAACTGCAAAGCACGATTTACCGTTGGTTACGGAAGCAGTGAGGCCGGTTCGAATCTGACATTCCAGATGGCACCGAAGTCCGTACATAATGGAAACGTTGGTATCCCGATGCCGCTGACCGTCATGGGAGTTTTTAAACCGGGAACACAGGAAGAACTCGGATATAACGAACTTGGCGAAATCTGTACCTCAGGCCCGGGAACCATGCTGGGTTATGACAGACGCAGTGCGACAGCAAAAGCACTTCAGACACATGCAGACGGCAAGATCTGGCTGCATACAGGTGACATCGGATATGTTGATGAAGATGGTGTTTTCTATGTCCTGAACCGTGGCGCCGCACAGCGTTATGGCGGCGGAGAACTTGCAGTTCTTCCAATGGAAAACCGTCTTGCAGATGCAAAAATTGCAGGAATCAAAGACGAATTTTTTGTGCTGATCGAAGACAACGATCACGATGGATACTTCGTTCCGTATCTTTATGTTGTCCTTGAAGATGGATACACCATCCAGGACATCACTGAGGCTGTACAGTCTTGTCTGGAACCACATATGTTTCCAGTTGAAATATTAGCAATTGATGAAAGACCTTTCTTCCATTTCAAGACAAACCGTATCGAATTGTCTCAGGAATTGAAGCAAAAGAAATTCAATTGCTAAATAGATCTGTTTCTGTGAAACAAAGGAATATCGTAACTGCGAGGTTACTGAGCGGTTACGACATACCAGATGAAACTGTAAAATAATAATAAGAAAGAAGGAGAGAATAATGAGTAAAAAATTTCACTCAGGTCTGAAGCGTACACTTGCATGGATGCTGGTCGTAGCACTTACAGTGCAGGGTTGTATGGTTGTATATGCAGATGATTTTACCAGCGAACCGGATGCAGCGGTCGTTTCGGAAGAAATCTCTGATGCAGACGTTGACGCAGATAATGACCTGGAAGTTGTCGAGGATGAAGACACAACAGATGATGTGGATATATCCGATGACAGTAATGAAGATGTGGATTCAGATGTAACTGTAGAAGAGGAACAGGCAGACGAATCCGGAACCGATGAATTCTCTGACGGAAGTGATCTTGGTGTCTCAGAAGACGGTGCAGATGCAGTTGGAGGTGATACCCCCCAAGATACTGGTGCTTATGAACCAAGAGAAGGTGATGTAGGAACTTTTACTGTTGCCGGAAATGATGTCTATGAGTATCATAGATACAGAACAACCGGTGGAAAGTATCCTGGAAATTATCGATTTGCAGTGGCAAATTATCCGGTGAACAATGCAACAATAACTATGGCTCCGAATGAAACAAGACAGTTTGTAGTTCAATCACTGGTAGCAACTAACTATAAGAAAGCTACAGACAATGTAAAAACTACACAATGGTTGAAGGATTCCAGAAATCCAAGTCAGTATCCATATTCAACTATAAAATGGGCACTTACAAAAGGTAGTGATCATGTCTATATCTTTGGAGAAACAAATCCGTTTTAACTATTGGTGCTTTTGAAGAAGGCGATGTTACACTTACTGGAACATGGACAGGTTATAACTGTAATACTTCAAGCAAAGAAAAAGCATGCGAATTAGTAGTTACTTACAATATTCATATTACACCAGCAGTAGATAAAGTGAATTTTGGTGGCAAGTTTGTGCTAAGTGGTTCTCCTACCTCCCAGGATATCATTGATAACTCAGTATTTACAGAAAGCGACTTATGGGGAGAAGGCAATGCCTATACCGATTTTGCTGTAGCAAGAGATGAGAGTGGCAAGATCAAAGCAGGTATGAAAGAATGTACAATGAGTTACAAAGCCTATCCAAGTAAGGGCCAGGGAACAATCAATCATAATTATTATGTTGATTTTCATGAAATGATAGGTAAAGAACTGAATACTACTTCGAGTTCAACTAATGAAAGAGCAGAACTGCAGGAAACTTTCAGAAGAGATGTTAGTATGCCGGCACCTGGTATTTATGTCCAGACTCCGGATCCAGTTAGTATTCCGAAGAAGGGCGAATATAAATTTATTACTACTCAGGCCTTTAACGGTGGAAATGGTGCAGTATCATCTCCGGCTTATACCTATAAATTTATGGACGATTCTGCAAGTGAATATACAAATGACTCATCTGTGATCACTGCTACAACAGCCGATAAGGGAAAAGTAAAAGTTACAGCTCTGAAGCCTGGTGCTACTTCTATGAAAATTATCTACAGTTATACGGATAAGACTTCAGGAGAAGAGAAAACAGCAGAATCCAAACCTATTCGGATTACAGTCAATGGTATTGTGTTTGATGAACCAGCTACCATAACGCTGTCAGCTGACGAAGCCAAAGACTACAAGATCAAATATAAACTGTTTGATTATAGTAAAGAAAACCCGGATGTAACAACATCCATTCCAGAAGAAGATATTGTATGGTCAATTGATAACAAAGCAATTGCATCTATCAGTACAGATGGTGTGATTCGTCCTAAAAAAGAGGGATCTGCAACTGTTACATTAAAAGCTACAATTAACGGATCTCAGGATACAGCTACTCAGGGTGTTACAGTGACTTCTACCGGTGGTACAATTTCTTTAAATAAAGATTCTCTTACAATGACCAAGGGCAGCAGCCAGTCTCTTACTGCAACTGCTTATTACAATAAGCAGAAAGTTTCAGATGCAGTATTTAACTGGGCAACTGACAATGATAAAGTTGCAACTGTAGATGGTGGAAAGATTACAGCGGTTGGATATGGTAAGACTGTTATCACCGCATCATGGAAAGCAGAAAATGGAACTACATATGCTGTAAAAGCAGACGTAGAAGTGGTACAAAATGGAATTTATCTGACTGATGCACAGAATGAAGTAACCATGCCTCAGGGAAGTACACAGGAAATTGCCTGGACACTCTGGAATATGGGGCAGTATAAAGCCGGTTCTACCGGAGAAGGATATAATACATCCAGTGATGTAACCTGGAAGTCAGCTGACGAAGCTGTTGCAACAGTAGATTCTGTTGGTGTTATCACTGCGAAGGATCTTCCGGAAGGTCAGACAACAGCGAGCACAACTGTTACAGTAAGCTACAAAGGAACAAAAGTAAAAGATATTAAAGTAAATGTAACCGAAAACCAGAAAGTTGTTGTAAAAGGTGAAGCTGTAGAAATTACCGGAACTAAGGGTGAAACCAAAACCAACAAGGCCGGTGAAGATATTACAGATACCTGGAAAATCGGTTATTTTGAAAACGGTCATGGAAGTCTGAATGCCCAGTTTTATGGTAACGGTATTTATAATATTGATATTGTAAAGCAGGCAGGAGAAAAAGTAAGCGTTACAGGAAAGACTCCATACAGTGGATATATTTATTTGAGCCATAAATATTATGTACCGATGGAAACTGGACAGCTTTATGGTGTATGGCAGAGTATCGCCATTAAGGTTAATGGTGAAGCAGGACTGTATCTGAACAAAAACTCCTTATCTATGAAGATGGGAGAATCCGGTACAGCAACAATCCTGGGTACCTTTATTAAGGAAGATGGAACAGAACTGGAACGAAAGTTCTGGGCAGATAAGAGTAATCCGAAGCTTTCAAAACTTGAGATGGTTGAAGGCGATACAAATATCGTTACAGCAAAAGCAGATCCGGAAGATGGAAGAATGTTGCATCTTACAGCTGTTTCTCCTGGAAAGACTACGATCACAATCAAGTGTTATCCGTTTGATCCTACAGCTACCTGTGAGGTAGAGGTAACATCTGATGCAAGACTGATCCTTCAGCCAGCTGAATTAACTGTTAAGCAGGGTACAACAGAAAAGATTACAGCAAAAGCATGGGATGGATCTGCATATGTAGAGAATCCGCAGATTACATGGAAGAGCTATAATGAGTCCATTGCAACAGTAGACGGTGGCGTTGTTACAGGTGTTAAAAGAGGTAATGCAACAGTTAGTGCTGCATGGAACGGTGTCAATGCTAATGATGTAAAAGTTACCGTTACTCCAAGTAGAAATATAACCCTTTCAACAGAATGGGATGACCATGACAACCAGGATGGAATCCGTCCGGAAAAAGCAACACTGCAGTTGACTGCAAATGGTGAGAAGTATGGTGATCCGATTGAACTGAATGCAGAAAACAACTGGACATATGAATGGAAACTTCTGGATGCAGAAGATGCAGAAGGAAATAATATCGTTTATCGTGTAACAGCAGAAAACCCGGAAGAATACACTGCAAAAGTAACAGGTAGTGCGGACGATGGATTTGTTGTTACTTACTCACATGAAATTGCAAAAGTCAGTGCTACAGCAAATGTAACATGGGATGATGCAGAGAATCAGGATGGAAACCGTCCTGCATCTGTAAGCTTGCAGCTTAAATCAAAAGTTGAAGGCGGAGAAGCAGTAAACGTTGGTGATAACGTAACTGTAAAAGCAGACGCTGATGGAAACTGGACCAAGACATGGACAGACCTTCCGAAATACAATGCTGGTAAAGTAATCGAATACACAGTAGAAGAATCCGGACTTCCGGAAGGATATACAATCACAACTGCCAAGGATGAAGAAACAGGAGCAATCACACTTAAGAACTCCTACACACCAAAAGGTGTTGACATTGCAGTATCTGTAAACTGGAATGATGCAGACAACCAGGATGGACTTCGTCCGGAGTTTGTAGAAGCTGAACTCTATGCAGGTAATACATCCACAGGTAAAAAAGTAAAACTTACTGCAGACAACGAATGGAAAGCAACCTTCGAGAAAATGGCAGTAAACAAAAATGGTAAACCAATCGAGTATTCTCTGGTATCCACCAAAGCTGAGGGATATGAGATTGAGACAACCGGAAGTGCAACAGAAGGACTTGTTCTGAACTATACACATGCAGTTAAGACAGTAGATGTTAAAGCAACTGTTGTATGGGAAGATGGAAATAACAAAGACGATGTTCGTCCGGAGACAGTAAGCTTACAGCTTAAAGCTGATGGCGAAAATCTCGGCGATGTAATTACAGTCAATGAGAAATCCAAATGGACCAAGACATGGACCGGACTTGACCAGTACAAAGCCGGTACGAAAGTTACTTATGAAGTCGAAGTAGTCGGCCTTAAGGGTGGCGAAGACGGATATACTGCAGAAATCACAGGAGATGCAGGAACTGGATTTACCATTACAGCAACTCATGTACCAGCAGTGGCAGATATCAAAGCATCTGTTAACTGGGTCGATGCAGACAACCAGGATGCAATCCGTCCAGAACTTGTAGAAGCAGAACTTTATGCCGGTGATGTGTCCACAGGTAAAAAAGTAAAACTTACTGCTGACAACAAATGGGCAGCGTCCTTCGGAGAGATGGATCTCAAGAAAGACGGAATAACAATCGATTATACTCTGGTAGCAACCAAAGTTGATGGATATGACTGTGTAGTAGAGGGAGCCGCATCTCAGGGATTCACTCTGAAATTCACACACAAGACAGAAACTGTAGATGTAACCTTAACAACTGAATGGAATGACAAGGACAATCAGGATAATGTTCGTCCGGCTTCTTACTATGTACAGCTTCTTGCAGACGACGTAAAAGTTGGTGATAAGATTATTCTTGAGAGTGCAAGTGATTTCTCCAAGACATGGACCGGTCTGCAGAAGAACAGAACTGGAAAAGTCGGCGAAGCGATCGTTTACACAGCAGAGGTTACCGGACTTCCGGAATCTTATGAGACTTCTGTAAGCGGAGATGCAGCAACTGGCCTTGTTGTAAAAAACACTTATATTCCGGCAACTGTTGAGATTCCGGTATCTGTAAAATGGGATGACGCAGAAAATCAGGATGGAGCACGTCTTGACTCTGTAGAAGCAGAACTTTATGCAGACGGAGAAGCAACAGAAAACAAAGTGACTCTGAATGCAGAGAACAACTGGACAGCAAAATTTGCATCTGTAGATGTGAAGAAAGACGGAACAAGAATCAAATATGAAGTAAAGGGTACAGAGGCAGATGGATATGATGTTTCTGTAGCTGGAGATATTCTTGATGAAAAAGGTCTTGTACTTACTTATAAACATATTCCGGCAGTGGTAAATGTCAGCGCAAGAGCATCATGGAATGACGCAAATAACCAGGATGGAATCCGTCCGACAGATACACTTGTTCAGCTTTATGCAGACGGAACAGCACTTGGTGACAAAGCAGTTATTGAGTCAAATAAAGAATGGACAAAGACCTGGTCAGATCTTCCAAAATATAAAGCCGGAAAAGAAATCGCTTATAGTGTGATCGCGTATGCTGTTTCCGGATATACCGTAAAAGTAACCGGTAGTGCTTTAGAGGGATATAAAGCAGAGTACACGCATAATGTACAGAAAATGAATGTGACTGTTCAGAATGCATGGAATGATCTGGATAATGTGGTGGATTCCCGTCCGGCTCAGCTGGTTGTTGAAATCTATGCAAATGGAAAGACAACAGGCAAGAGAGTAACTCTGACAGAAGCAAATAACTGGAAAGCAACCGTTTCGGGTCTTGACAGAAATGTAGCCGGAAAACGAATTCAGTATACCGGCAAGGCAGTTGGAACTCCGGCAGGATATAATATTTCCGTAAGTACAGATGCAAATGGAAATATTAAATTAATTAGCAACTTTACAACTTATACGAAAAAGTTGCGACTGAAACTTTCCAAAACATCTTATGTATATAATGGAAAGAATGCAAAACCAAAGGTTACTGTGTATAACGGAAGAAAGAAAGTAAGCAGCAAGTATTATAAAGTAACTTATAAGAATAATAAGAATACTGGTTACGCAACTGTAATTGTCAAAGGTAAAGGTAAATTTGCAAAATATGCAGGAAAAGCAACATTTACAATCAAACCGAAGACACCGAAAAAACCGGTTGTCAAGAAAGGTGCCAAGAAGACACTGAACGTAAGATGGTATCGTGATGCTCAGGCAACGAAATATGTTGTTCAGTACAGCCAGAGCAGCAAGTTCAAAGGTAGAACAACCAAGACTGTTACGATCAACAGCAACAAGACCGGAAAAATTGTTCTGAAGGGACTGACCAGCAGAAAGAATTACTATGTTCGTGTACGCAGCTGCAAAGTTGTAAATGGCAAAGCAATCTGGGGATCATACAGTAAAGCAACAAAAATGAAAGTTAAATAAATCCACAAAAAGCTATATGTGTGGTTGGAGGCGGTTAACAGCCGCCTCTGGGAATGAGGAGGAAAAAAGGAAATGCATAGAAAATGGTTAGGATGGAAGAAAGTTGCTGTCTGCCTTGTAGGGGCGGCAATGATTATGCAGGGTGCAAGTCTTGCGATGGCAGCTGAAGAAAATCCTACAACAAATCAGGAATCATCTGCTGCCGAAGAAAATCCTACAACAAATCAGAAATCATCTGCTGCCGAAGAAAATGATCAGGATACTTCATCAGAAGAAACTGACGAGACAGAAAAAGATGCAGAAGAAGACGCCGAAGAATCAGAAGATGGAGATGCTGAAGATCAGGAAGAAGATGAGACTGGTGATGAAGAAGACTCTGATACTGATGAAGATGTAGATACCGTTCTGTCAGAAGACTCCGTTGATCCGGAAGAAACACCGGAAGAGAGTGACGAAGTTCTTGAAGCAGAAGAGAATGGAACAGATGCTGAAGAAGCAGGACTTCTTGTTACAGGTACTGTAAGTCACATTGATATGTCAAGAGTGGCTACAGCTACACTGACTGTAGGTGACAAAACACTGACACAGACAGTTGTATTTGATGCAGACGATCTTGGAACAATCTCTGTTTCTCCAGACTATTCAGGAGCAATTATCCTTGGAGAGGCTCAGATCCATATTGCAGGAGTATTCCCGGTTGGAACATATTGCAACCCACAGGAATATACAGTATCTATTACAAAAGATGTAACCTTCACTGATCCGGATACCGGAAAGACTTATACACAGACAATGACCTTTACATCTTCTTTTAATTACTGGGATGAAGGAAATATGTGCCCGAGTCTTGGATGGAGAGAATACTGGTCTAACGGATTCGTTATTCCGTGGTCAGGTATGGACTTCGGATTCGGAACTGCAAGTGCAGTAATTCCAGCACCGACAGAACCGGTAGTACCAAACCCGAGTGAGGCACCAAACCCAAGTGAAGCACCGAACCCAAGTGAAGCACCGAACCCGAGTGAGGCACCAAACCCAAGTGAAGCACCAAACCCGAGTGAAGCACCAAACCCAAGTGAGGCACCGAACCCAAGTGAGGCACCGAACCCGAGCGAAGCACCGAACCCGAGTGAAGCACCAAACCCAAGTGAGGCACCAAACCCGAGTGAAGCACCAAACCCAAGTGAGGCACCAAACCCGAGTGAGGCACCGAACCCAAGTGAGGCACCGAACCCGAGCGAAGCACCGAACCCGAGTGAAGCACCAAACCCGAGTGAAACACCAGATGCAACAGAGACTCCAGACCCAAGTGAAACACCAGATCCGACAGAGGATCCAGATGCAACAGAAACTCCTGCACCAACAGTAACAGATGCAGGAAACAATGGAGGAACAGGTAACAACGGAACAGGTTCTGATAACAATGCATCCGGCAATCAGAAGTCTGACGGAGTAAAAACAGCAGATGAAACAAACGTAGCAGGATCTGCTCTGATGTTCTTATTTGCCTTTGTTGATGTTGTACTTGCATTCTGGGCACTTCGCCTGAAACATCGCAGAAACAAATAAGTAATCACAGGTAATAACTAATAAATAATTGTAAGTAATAGCAAGCGACAAGTACCACATGTCTGAATGATGGTATTTGTCGCTTTTTTTGATTAATGCTTTACAAGACGAAGTTGGACGGCTATAATGAGTATAAAAACGGACCAAGGCCAGGTCCTTTTTTCATTTGTTTTGACTCATACAGGGGCGCAGGAGGAAGTCATGTCATTTATGATCAGTAAATCAGAGCAACAGCAGCATATCTTTACCAACCGTATGATCCGGAATCTGCTCATTCCGGTGGTGTTGGAACAGCTGCTGAATTCCATCATGGGAACTGCGGATACGATGATGGTGAGCAATGTCGGGTCTGCGGCGATCTCAGCGGTATCACTGGTGGATTCGATCAACGTATTGGTAATTCAGGCATTTTCTGCACTGGCTGCAGGTGGAGCAATTGTCTGTGCGCAGTATATAGGGCAGAGAAACAAAGAAAAAGCAAATGAATCTGCAAGACAGGTACTGTTTATCATCACAGCTATTTCGCTGGCGGTCAGTCTGATCTGTCTGATATTTCAGAAACCGCTTCTGGGACTGATATTTGGATCCGTGGATGCAGAGGTCATGAGAGCATCAGAAACATATTTCTTTTATACAGCACTGTCATTTCCGTTTATCGCGGCATATGATTCAGCAGCATCCATTTTCCGGTCACAGGATAATACCAGAGGGCCAATGCTTATTTCCATGATTTCAAATGTGATGAACATTGTCGGAAATGCAGTTATGATCTGGGGTTTCCATATGGGAGTTACAGGTGCGGCACTTTCCACACTGATCTCACGTGTGTTCTGTGCAGTTGTGGTTCTGATTCAGCTTCGAAAAGACAGACAGGAGATTGTTGTGCGTGACTACTTCAAAATCCGTCCGAACTGGTCTATGATCAGACGTATTCTGGGAATCGGAATTCCGTCCGGTGTCGAAAACAGTATGTTCCAGCTTGGTAAACTGGCAATCCAGTCTACTGTATCCACACTGGGAACTGCTGCAATCGCAGCACAGGCAATGACGAACATTCTGGAAAATCTGAACGGAATTGCAGCAATCGGTGTAGGCGTAGGCCTGATGACAATTGTTGGACAGTGTCTTGGGGCAGGAAAAAAGGATGAAGCAGTTTATTATATAAAGAAGCTTTGTGTGATTGCTGAAATCGTAGTACTGGTAAGTTGCCTTGTGGTATTTGCACTGACGAAGCCGGTTACCATTCTTGGCGGTATGGAGAAACAAAGTGCAGATATGTGCTTCCATATGGTAATGTGTATCACGATTGTAAAACCGTTTGTGTGGACGATGGCATTTATTCCTGGATATGGACTTCGTGCAGCCGGTGATGTACGATTTTCCATGATCACATCCTGCTGTACCATGTGGGCATGCAGATTCTGTCTGTGCGTATTTCTTATCAGAGGCATTGGATTCGGACCGATGGGAGTCTGGATCGGCATGTTTGCAGACTGGACTGTACGTGCCATTATTTTTACATGGAGATTTCACAGTCGTAAATGGCTGAATCATAAGGTGATATAAAATTCGAAATACTTTTATTACAAATACAGGAGAAATGGTATGGCATACGCGATCAGAAAAGCGGGGCAGCAGGATCTGCCTCGAATGAATGAA
>OLNJ01000920.1_pt1 | contig 19347 bp, 12 predicted proteins | sample 1672191 | NCBI WGS metagenome assembly OLNJ01 (sample SAMEA3136657, study PRJEB25190) | human gut metagenome | biome: human gut; feature: human-associated habitat; material: faeces | place: Austria | collected 2013 | reverse complement strand
ATCGCCGTGATCCTCGCGCTCGTGTTCCTGACCTGGACTTTGTGCCGCGCCGCCGCGGTCGGGGACGCCATCTCCGAACGGCTTTCGAAGAGCCGTTCTCCCAAGGAAGAAGGAAGTGGTCTGTAATGGAAGCCATGTGCATCGTGTTCGTTTTCGCCGCGCTGGTCTGCCTCGGCCTGCTGTCGCCGTTCCTGTACGCGGCCGCGGCGGTCCTCCCGATGGCCGCGAACCTGCTGCGACGCCTCATCAGACTGATCGGAGGATCGAGATGAGCAACATCGCACTGTCGTGGGCGTTCAAATGCCATGTCGGCAACGCCAGCGCGAAGGCCGTGCTCGTCTACTTGGCTGACCGCGCGGATGACGACGGCAGCGCCGCCTATCCGAAGATCGAGACCATCGTCAACGTCACGGAGCTCTCGGAGCGCACCGTGCGCTCCAGTCTGAAGCTCCTCCAGGAGCGCGGGTTCATCCGCCGTGGCGACCAACGGTACGCGCGTCTCGGCAAGGGCGGCAGGAACCGTCTGCCGCAGTACTGCCAGGTCGTGTGGGACCTCGCGGTGGAAACCGACCCGTCCAACCTCACGTGGATCAGGGAGACGCACGCCGCGGAACACGATCCCGCGACCATGGGCGCTGACGTGGACCCGGAGGCCGGAACCGTGGTCGAGAACGGCGATTCCAAGGACGTGCTGCCGGAGAACGTTGGAACGGAGCCGATTTCCAGCTCTGCAAATCTCGCAGGGCTGGAAAACGAGCCGGAACCAGCTCTGCAAATGCCGCAGGGCCAGCTCTGCAAATCTCGCACCTCTGGCTCTGCAAATCTCGCACCTCCAGCTCTGCAAATCTCGCAGGGCTGTATATATAAGGATAAAACCTTCCAGGTAAACCCTCCATGTAAACCTCTCCCCTCACTCCCTTCGGGAGAGCTCCCCGCAAGCGGGAAGCGCCCCGCCGAGAAGGACGGGAAGAACGAAACGACGGGACGGGACTCCGAAGCCGTGTCCGTGATGGGCCATCTCGCGTCCGTCCGCTCCAGGCTGTCGCTCACCACCGCGAAGCCGACCAAACGCGACCTGTCCCGGATCGGACGCCTCGTCGACCGTATCGCCGAAGCCCATGCCGGCGACCATGCGGCCGCCCTGGCGCTCATCCTCGCGGTCATCGACTGGCTACCAGCGAACCCGTACTGGCTCCGTCGCGTCGACTCCGCGCGTCGTCTGGCCGACAACTGGGACCGGATCGCCAACGATTGGGCCGTCGACCGGATCGAACGCCAACGCGAACGGGACACCGAGACCCGCGGCCGCGATCGGAAACCCGCCGCTTCCAAGCCCACTCCCATGCCGGAACGGCATTCGAAACGGCACGTGCATTCGCTGATCTGCGAGCACGTCCTGGACGATATGAGGCCTCACGAGGCGGAATACGACCACGAGGGCAGTTTGCGCAACGGCAACCCGTCCGAATGGCAGATGGCGTGCATGCGGCATGCGGACGAGCTCAACCGGCGTGACGGGATCGAGGTGGCGGCATGAGCGGGGATCCGAACCTCGTCGCGGGTGTCTGCTCCGGCCTGCCGTTGGGTATCCAGGACCTCATGTGGGGCACCGACAACGAGCGCGTCAGGAACAAATCCGACCGGAGGATCCTGAAAAGCACCGCGCGGATCCTGTGCGACATGTGTCCCATCCAGGCCGAATGCCTCGCGCAATCCATCATCGGACGTGAGCAGCACAGCAGGATCGGCGGCATCGACGTGAAGGCGAGACGGCTCCTGCGGCACCGCGCGGAAGCCGACGGGGTGGACCTGGACCCGTCGAACCCGGCCCGGACGAGGAACCTCACATCGTGGATCCGCGACCATCCCGAACTCGTCCGCGAGGTCCGCGAGCAGTCATCGACCCGCGAGGGACGCCGCCGCAGGAGCGAGGACCAGTACGCCTACCGGCAACGCAAGACCGTCGAATCGGCGCAACGGCCGGAATAGACCCGATCCGTGCCAGCGGATCAAGGAAACGCAATAGAAAAGAAGGAAACCGAAATGGAAAACAATGAGACGAACGTACCCCGCATCATCGCCATGGCGAACATGAAGGGCGGCGTCGGCAAGACCACCAGCACCATCTGCACGGCCATCGCGCTGAACAAGCTCGGCAGGAAGGTCGAGGTCAGAGACATCGACCCGCAAGGCAGCGCGACGCTCTGGGCGGCCAAGGCCAGAGCCGCGGGCGGACCGCTGCCGTTCGACGTGCGGGTCGCCAACCGGTTCACCGTGGCCATGCCGCCGACCGACCCGGAGACATGGGTGCTCATCGACACGCCGCCCAGCCAGTCGGACCTGATCGCCGCCGCGGTGGACGCGAGCAGCCTGGTGGTGCTCGTCACCACACCAGGCCCTCTCGACCTCGACCGTATGTGGGAGACGGCTAAGGCCATCGACAGGCCCAGCAGCGTGCTGTTGACCCAGACCCGGGCGAACACCGTCGCGTTGAGGGACGCCGAACGGTTCCTCTCGGACCACGGCCTGGCACGATTCGACGCGACCATCCCGTTCAAGGAGGCGTTGCGCAGATCGAGCGAATCCGGACGCATGCCGTCCGCGAGCGGATACGGCCTCGTCGCCAACGAACTCATTGAAGCCTTCAACGGAATCGAATAGGAAAGGATGCGGGAATGGACATCATGCCAGACAAGAAACAACTCCGCGCGGGATCCACGGCGCTCCGCAAACACAAGCCCGTACCGGTCATGAGCTCGCGTCCGGGCGTATCGGTCGACTATTCGTGCGCGTCCTGCGGAACCCGCTTCGCGGACCTCGAGACGGCACGGGAACACACGGTGCTCCGCATCGTCGAAGCGGTGTCGAACACGGAGGGGAAGACGCGATGAACATCAGCAAACCGATCAGCACGGCGTCCAGGCTCCGGGCCACGTTCACATCGTCGGCCGCGCCGGAACGTGCGGGCAAACCGATCCACGCGACGCTCAGCCTCGATCCGGGACTCCACAGGCGGCTCAAGCTCGCGGCCGCGACGCGGGGCGTGACCATGAGCGAACTGGTGTCCTCGTGGATCGAGTCGAACTGTCCCGCGTTGGACGGCCGGTAAGCAAATAATCAAATAATCATGCGCTTATATAAGGAGCGTGCAAGGGATAAGAGCATGATTCCACGCTTCGGGCGTCCGCAAGCCGCCCGGAGCGTAAGCCCATAAACATATACATACATACGGATGCACGTACGCATGGGAGCGGGCGGGCGACGAAACCAAGGATGTGATTAGAATGGCCGATATGAAGGAAAACAACATGAACGACGGCGTCCCGTCGCTGGACGAGACCGCGGCGGAGGCGGTGCGGCTTTCCGTGGGGCCGCGTCCCGGTGCGGGGCCGGAGAAACCGCGGAAGGACCGCAGACGGATCATCATCGGCGCGGCGGCCGTCGCCGTGGCCGTCCTGGTCGCCGGAGGCGTATGCGCCCACCGGGCGTACGAGAGCCATCAGGCGTCGGTGGCGCGCGCCGCATGCGAATCGGCCGTGGCGGACCAGGCCAAAGCCGTGAAAGCGTACAAGACACTACTCGGCTCGGATGCCACCGTGGCCGCGTTGAAGACGGACGCGAAGAGCGTGAAGGACGCGAAGACCGTCGACACGCTCAAGAGGGCCGCCGCTGTGAGGCTTCCTGCCATGGTCAAGTGCGACGCGTCCAAGGCCGCCGACCTGGACGCGGCCGCCGCGAAGGCGGCCAGGACGTCTAGGACCGTCAAGGCGGACGCGAAGTTGTTGAAAACCGCGGTCAAGGCGGTCGAGACGTCGAAGCTCGACAAGACCGTGGCCGATGCGAACGCGTTGTACAAGGCCACGGACGGCAAGGTCGCCGACGACAAGACCCGCCAGGACCTGGACAAGGCCGTCAAGGCCCGCGACGCGGAGGTCATCGCCAAGGCCGTGAAGGCCGTGAACGATTCGAAGACGGCGAAGGAGAAGGCGGATGCCGAGGCCAGGGCGAAGGCCGAACAGGAGGCCGCCGCCCAGGCCGCCGCAGCGCAACAAGCGCAGCAGTCACAGCAGCGTTCGTACCCGTCATCCGGTTCGGGTTCGAACCGTTCGTATTCGTCCGGCGGCTGGTCCGCCGGTTCCGGTGGCTCCGGTTCCACCGGAGGCCAATCGTATTCGGGTAGCTCGTCAAGCGGAAGTTCCACGCCATCCAACGGTTCAGATGATTATGACATTACTCAGGATCCGTTCTTTAATCAGCACACGACAAATTCTTCTTGTGCTTCCGGTGGTTTCTGCCCTATCGGATGATTCGTTTCCTCTGTTTCTTTTCGCATGGCCCCGTCCACTCGGACGGGGCTTTCCTGTCTCTTGGACATTTCGTCACGCGGAAAACTTGTAGACATGGTGCACCGTTTGCCCGTCCGAACCATGGTTGTCTTGAAACTCGGACGGGCCCCCGTCCGGCCGCGCGGCAGGACGGGAACGTGGGATGCATCCCACGCCGTCCCATCCCCGGCCCGCATAGGCGGGGGATGAATCTGCAGGCAGAAATCTCTGAAAGGAGAAGGAACATTGGGTTCCACCAACAAGAACAAGAAATGGGGCAAAGCCGCTCTGGCCGCGATGATCGCCGCGGCGACCCTGTGCACGCCGGTCGCCGGCGCGTTCGCGGCCGATGGCGGCGGCGGGTCCGGCACCGGCACAGGCACCGGTGATGGCGCCGCCGGTGGCGAAGGACAGATCAGCTGGGTGTACAAGGACTCCTTCGGCGCCCCGACCCGTGAGAACGTGAAGGCCGCGATGCAGGCCGCGGGTGTGAAGTCGATGGACGGCGCCGAATCGAACGGCGCCATCGACGAGGCCGTGACCAACGCGAACAACGAATGCGTGGCCCGTGCGAAGGCCTCCGGCAACCAGAATCCGGAATGCCGACTCGTGTCCGTGGGCTTCGTGCACACGCCCGGCAAGTCCGGCGACTGGTACACGGGCGCCAACGGCGGCTTCAACGCGAAGAAGTGGGCTGACGCTTACAAGGCGGCCGGCATTTCCGGCACCACCTATTACTATCAGGGGGTCGGATATAAGACCACTGATAATTTCTCTGATGGTCAGACCAATATTGATTCTCTCGCCGCGCGTGAGATGGCGAAGGCCCCACGCTCCGTCGTCGCCATCGTCCTCGACCAGGACGAGCCACCGGTCGACCAGCCGCCGGTCCCGCCGACCAAACACATCACCGAGGGCGTCAGCGCGGACTCGATGACGAACACCACGACCATCGAATCCAAGACCGGCAGGAAGGGCACCAAGCTCGACTTCAAGGACACGTTCGACCCGCACGGCCAGAAGTACACCGTGTCCAACCTGAAGGTCACCGACAAGACCGCCAACAAGGACATGACCGGCTCCTACACGTTCAACACCGCGAACGGGGCCACACCGTCCGGCAACGTGCTGACCGCCACCTGGAACGGCGGCAACCTGCCCGACGACCATGACTTCGAGTTCACGTTCGACGTGACCGTGTCCACGCCGGAGACCAGCAAGGTCGAGGACAAGGGCCACGTGTTCTGGCAGGGCGTCACCAAGAAGCAGGACCAGGACACCGACAGCCACGAGTTCCCGACCTGGAAGCCGAACCCGAACAAGAGCTGGGTCAAGTGGGACGGCAAGGGCTGGAAGCTCGTGACCGACCCGACCAAGTCCAACAAGACCGGCGCCGACGACAACTACTTCCTCGACGGCGACAAGGTCGCCAGCGCGGTCAACGCCACCGTCGAGAAGGACCTCGTGCCCGACCAGTTGAAGACCTTCTCCATCGAGGACGACTACGCGAACGCCGACTACCTGTTCGACGCGGACGGCAAAAGCTCGATCCGCGTGTACGAGGCCGACGCGGACGCCGCGGCCCAGTCCTCCGTCGACGGCATCGACGCGAAGGGCAAGGACGTGACCGCCCTGTACGACATCACCGTCGAGGGCACCAAGGTCACCGCCGCCGCCAAGGCCAGCCACCTGAAGGAGCTGACCGGCATGACCAAGGCGAAGCAGGTCACCCTGCTCGTGCCGGGCGTCATCAACATGGCCAACGGCAAGGGCGCGGCCCAGGTCCGCAAGGACATGGGCGTCGGCGAGGGCGACGAGACCTCGTTCTGCACCGCCGGCAAGGACGGCCACGAGCTGACCAACAGCGGCGCCGAGGTCGTCAACAACCAGTCCGTCAGCACGAACGAGCCGAAGATCTGCGGCTATGTGCCCCCGGTCAAGAAGGACGTCGTGTCCGAAGCCAGCCAGGGCGGCGACCAGGACAGCGTCCAGGGCAAGGTCGTGTTCCCCGGCCAGAAGGTCGAATACCAGTTGACCACCCAGCCGAAACTGCCCGGGAACCTCGCCTACGACGTGACCGACGTGGCCGTGACCGACACGTTCGACGCGTACCTCGAGCCGGACAAGCAGACCCTCGAGGTCCGAGACCTCCTGACCGGCAAGACCATCTCGAAGAAGCGGTACAAGACCACTTGGGATGACGCCGACCATGCCTTCCGTCTCAGCTTCGACAATGAGTACGTGAAGGCCAACTGGGGCAAGGGCAAGAACCCGAGCGTGCTCGTTCGCTTCGAGGGCACCGTGTCCAAGGACGCGCCCACCGACCACAAGGTCGGCAACCAGTGGGGGCTGACCCTGAACAATTCGCTCACCCCGTCGAACAAGGTGTACAACGAGCCGCCGAAGCTCACCCCGAAGAAGAAGGATGTGTCCAGCAAGGACCGCACCGTCAGCATCGACGGGAAGACCCTGCTGCTGGGCGACACCGGCAACTACATCCTGACCCTGGATGCGAAGGACCTCTCCAAGGACTCCACCGCCTACAAGGTGCAGCGTCTCGGCCTCGTCGACGACTATGACGAGGAGTACCTGGACATCGACCAGACCAAGATCGAAGTGCTCGACTCCACCGGCAAGGACGTGACCGCCAAGTTCAACATCCAGCTCAAGAACGGCGTGGCCTATGTGTTCGCGAAGACCGTGGACACCGAGATCCCCGCGACCGGCGAGACCGTGAAGGGCGACCCGCAGCCGGCCGACCTCGAGGAATACTCCACCAGGAAGCTCGACGCGACGAAGGATCCAAGCATCGACCAGGACCTGCTCGGCCAGGAATACCAGGTGGTCCTGCCGTACAAGGTCGCCAAGGTCCAGGACGGCAAGGTCGTGAAGAACAAGGCCATCCAGATCACCAACGATCTGAGCCGTGAGACCAACGAGGTATCCAACCCGCTCAAGCCAATCAACCCGGCCAAGGATGTGACCGTCAAGGTCGGCGGCGAAAGCATCGACGGCAGAAGCGTGTACAAGGACCGCACCTTCCTCTACCAGCTCGACAGCTCCGTCATCCCGGCCGACCGCGCCTACCCGCAGGTCGACCAGTGGAAGATCGTGGACCCGCTGAACACCGAGTTCGACCAGTACACGGGCCAGTGGGCCGTGTACGCGACCCGCGACCTGTACAGGGACGGCAAGGTGCTCGCCGCCAAGGGCGACAAGCTCGCCGGCAACGGCTTCGACGGCTCGAAGCTCGGCGGCGAACTGTTCACCGCCACGGCCGACGCCAACGGCCAGGTCGCCATCGAGGCGACCGAAGCGTACCGTGCCCTCGTGTCCGCGGACAACGCGCATGAGAACGGCTGGCGCGCGTACATCCAGTGCAAGCGCCTGAAGGTGTCCGAACGCGTCGAGAACCAGTTCACCGAACAGTTCAACGACAAGGAGTTCCAGTCCAACATCGTGTGGACCCGCACCCCGGACATGACCCCGTCGATCCACATCGAGAAGTACGACGTGGCCTCCGGCGAACAGGCCGGCGACCGCGACGACGTGAAGGACGCGTTGAAGATGGCCGGAGACAGCCAGCAGATCGCGTTCAAGATCACCAACACGTCCAAGACGGACTCCTCGACCGGTGAGGGCGCCTGGTATCTCGCCAAGGACCTCAAGATGGTCGACAGGACCATCGCCGGCGAAGGCGAGGTCGTGGACCTGAAGTATCCGGACGATTGGGACACCCTCGTGCTCAAGCCCGGCGAGTCCACCATCATCACCGGCACGTTGAAGGGCGTCCAGGCCGGCGGCAAGCACACCAACCGTGTGAAGGTCACCGGCACGCCGCTCGTCGAATGCCCCGTCACCGACCAGCTCGGCGACCAGCAGCCCGCCGACGGCGACCAGACCGGCGACAGCCAGTCTGATGGTGACGGACAGTCCGACACCGGCGCCGGCACGAAGACCGACGGCGACGCCGACGACACGACCGGACTCAAGCAGGTCAAGGTCGGCGACACGACCCTGTGCGAGGACACCACCGTGGAATCCAACACGGATGACTGGAACGGATACCGCGAAAGCCTCGCCAAGACCGGCGCGACCATCGCCGGCATCCTGCTCGCCATCGTCGCGTTCGGAGCCATCGGCGTGGCCCTCATGGGCGCACGCCGCAGGACCGGCGCCCACTCCGGCAGGTAACCGCTAAGGCGCTTCGGCGCCGGATTCCCTGACCATCATGGCCGCGAGCCCCGTTTCTCCGTGGGGCCGCGGCCATTTTTTTGCCGCGGCGCTGAAACTTGTAGACATGGTGCACCGCAGGACGGCGTGTCCCGGGACAGTATGGGGAACGTCGAGAGCGTCCGGCCGCGCCATGTGGGTCGGATGCGAAGGTAAACGACCATCAGAAGGAGAAATCCAACATGGACAAACGAAAGATCTCGGCCGTATGCGCGACCGTGGCCGCGTTGGCGGCGTTGTGCGTGCCAGGCTCCGCCGCGTTCGCCGCGGACGGCACGCTCGCTTTGAACGCGGGCGACGGCAGCACCCTCGCCGGACACAGCTTCACCGTGTACAAGGTCGCTGGATACAACGACGTCGTCAAGGACGGCGCGAACGTGAAGAGCGTGAGCGCCTCATCCCCGGACGCCACGACCGACGCGTGGGTCAAGGCCGCGTTGAACAAGAACGGTGTGACCTACAACACGTCCGAAGGCCGTAACGCCGCCGAACAGCTCCTGCGGTTGAAGACCGATTCGGACACGCTGCGCAAGGTCGCCGGCACCCTGCAGTCCACCGCCGCGTCCAGCAAGGTGGCGGCCGTGAAGACCAACCAGACCTCCGCCACGGGCAGTCTGAACCTGACCCTGCCGGAGGGCTATTATCTCGTCGTCGACGCCCAGGGCGTCCCGATCCTCGTGTCCACCACGATCGGCGGCAGCGTCAGGATGAGCAACGGCCAGACCCTCGGTTCCACCCAGATCAAGACCAACGTCACCAAGATCGACAAGAAGATCAAGAGCGTGGACGGCACGTGGAAGGATTCCGCGGCTGCGACCAACGGCGAGACCCGTGACTTCAAGGCCACGTTCACCGTGCCGAACAAGCTGGCCGTGGACACCATCACCCTCGAGGACCACATGACCGGCATCGTCTACGTGGACGGCTCCTTCCACGCGACCACCGCGTTCGGCACGGACGTGACCAACCAGTTCGGCACCATCGGCAAGGACAAGGTCGGCAATTCCGACGGCACCGGCTTCAAGGTCACCAGCCTGCAGAGCTTCGTGGACACCTACCAGGGCAAGCAGGTGACCGTGACCTACCAGGGCAAGGTCGTCAACGCGTCCAAGGCCAACCAGGGCCTCAACCAGATCCTGATCACCTCGAACTGGCTGCCCAACGTGGTCCCGCCGGACGTGCCGACCCCGGGGCCGGGCACCGATGAGACCCCGGTCCCGACCTACGACGTGAATCTGAAGAAGATCAGCGCGGCCGACGGCAACAAGGTCATCCAGGGAGCCAAGTTCAAGCTCCACAACGACAGCCTGAACCAGTGGTACGTGTGGAACACGGGCTCGAACCAGTGGACGTTCACCACGGATGAGTCCAAAGCCACCGAATTCTCCACGAACGCGTCCGGCGTGATCAACTTCACCCGTCTGGGCGCCGGCACGTACACCGTGAAGGAGACCCAGGTGCCGACCGGCTACTTCAGCTTCGTCAAGCCGAGTTTCGGCATCCACATCACCGATGACGGCCACGTGACCATCACCGGCAAGGACCAGCCGGGACTCACCGGCACGGTCACCAACGCGGACGGCAAGACCACCACCCCGACCGCCGTGGTGAAGAACATCGACAACATCACCCAGCTGCCGCAGACCGGCGCGACCACCATGGGCGTCATGCTGGTCGGCGCGTTCGCGATCATCCTCGTGGCCACCGCGTCCGGCTTCGCCGCCTACCGAGTCCGCCACGAGAACCTGGGCGACGGTCCGATCGCGGCCTGACCTCTTTTCCCGGACGATTCATGGCAGGAGGCTGTGGAGGCTTCGCCTCTCCGGCCTCCTTCCGTTCCCTTTATCAAAGGACTTTTCTAAAAACAATATGAAGGAATGAAAAAGAATGGGATTCTTCACAAGACTCATCGCCGGTCTGGTCGCCGCGTCCACGTTGGGCGCGGGGCTGGCCGGCACCGCCGGTGCGGTGGACACGACCGGCGCGACCGGGGACGCGAAAGGCGTCGTGAAGCCCGCGGTCGACGACACGAGCGGCCTGCCGGACCATCTGGTGAACGGCGATTTCAGCGTGAACTACAAAGACCAATGGCTGACCGGCGGTTGGAACTGGACATCCATCACCCCCGATGGCAAGTATCTGAACTCCGTCCGTAACTGGAACGACAGCGCCGCAATCTGGAAGACCGTCAATGGTTGGGACAAGACTAAATTCGGCTGGTCCAGCACCCAGAAGGACGGTACCGACAACATCCAGCACAAGGCCGGCGCGGTCGAAATCCAATACGATGACCAGGCCGACAACGTGTACGCGGAACTCTGCGCCTACGAGAAGGGCACCGCGATCTACCAGGACATCAAGACCGTCCCCGGTACGCTGTACAAGATCCGATTGAAGCACGCCAGCCTGTACAGCGGCTATCTCGACAAGATGCAGGTCATGGTCGGCACGCCCGGCCATGAGCAGGCCGTAGAGATGACCCGCACCAGCGTGAACGGCAACGGCGACACACTCAACGAGAAGTCCACCACCATCGCCACGAAGGTGTCCAACACCGGTGAAGCGGACCGTAACCACGAGAACCAATGGGAAACGTATGAGGGCACGTATGTGATCCCGGATGGTCAGACCACCACCCGGTTCACCTTCCGAAGCGTTGCCGCCGAGTCGATGGAACACGGCAACTTGCTGGACGACATCGTGTTCGACAAGGCGTACCGCCTCTCCTACGACAAGAACTCCATCGCCGCCGCCGGCGAGGTCCCGTCGGACCAGCGTGGCAAGGAGAACACCGTCCAGCCCGCCAAATCCAAGACGACCGGCACGGTGAAGACCGTCGTGGATACCTCTGACGGATTGCCGACCGAATTGGTCAACGGCGATTTCGAATATCCGGGAGCTGATGTCTTAAGCCAGAACCTTCGTGACAAGAAGAGGAACTGGTGGGGTGTCAGCCGCAAGGACAAGATGGTCTACGAGTCCGATAATCCCACCAAATGGGTCTCCCTCCCGTCGACCTTCGATTCGGATAGATTCGCGTGGGATTCCAGCGAGGCCGGAAAAACGTCTGGCGTCCAGGAGGGGTCCTCGCAATGGCATACGAACGAGGTCGAACTTCAAAGGGATTCACGTACGGGCAACATGTACGCCGAGCTCTCTCCATATCAGGCACAGAGCAGCATCCGCCAATACATCCGCACCACGCCCGGTGCCCTGTACAAGGTGCGGTTGAAGCATGCCAGTTTGAGCAGCGAGTATTTGGACAAGATGCAGGTTCTAATCGGGGCGGATGGAAACGAGCAGCCGGTGAGGATGACCCGTGTCGAGTCCCAGAACGGGCTTGACGCCATCGGGGAGTCCACGGCATCCACGACCATTTCGACCCACGCATCGAACAAGGCCGAGATCTCATGGGGTTCCGGGCTTGGATATCATTCGTCACGGAACCATGACGGACAGTGGGCGACTTATGAGGGGGTCTATGTAGCCACTTCCGATGTGACGGTGTTCACGTTCAAGAGCGTTGACTCGCCGTCCTTCAACACCGGAAATCTGTTGGACGACGTGGTTTTCACCAAGGCATACAAGCTCACCTATGACAAGAACTCGGCCGATGCGTCCGGTCAGGTTCCGTCGAACCAGCGTGGCAAGGAGAACACCACCCAGCCCGCTAAGACCAAGACCAGCGGAACCGTCAAGACCGTCGCGGATACCAACGCCAGCCTGCCGGACCATCTGGTCAACGGCGACTTCAGCGTGAACTACCACGACCAGTGGAAGGACAGCTTCGGCGGCTGGACCAGCATCGACCCGAACGCGGGCAAGACGCTGCACGCCACCAGCCTTCCCAATGGCTCCAGCTGGAAGTGGACCGCCATCAACGGGTGGGACAAGTCCAAGTTCGGCTGGACCAGCACCCAGAAGGCCGGAAGCAACGTCCAGCAGAAGGCCAACGCGGTCGAACTCCAGTACGACGACTCCACCGCCGATAACGTGTACGCGGAGCTCTGCGCCTACGAGGCCGGCACAGCCATCTACCAGGACATCAGGACCGTGCCCGGCACCCTGTACAAGGTGCGGTTGAAGCACGCCAGCCTCAACAGCACGTACCTCGACAAGATGCAGGTCATGATCGGCGCGCCCGGCCACGAGCAGCCCGTCGAGATGACCCGCACCAGCGTCAACGGGCACGGCGATAAACTTAACGAGAAGTCCACGACCATCGCCACCAGGGTCACGAACGGCAACAACCGCCACCACGCCGACCAGTGGGAGACCTATGAGGGCACCTACCTGATCCCCGACGGGCAGACCACGACCCGCTTCACGTTCAAGAGCATCGACTCCAAGCAGCTCGACTACGGCAACGTGCTCGACGACATCGTGTTCGGCAAGGCATACCGCCTGGACTACGACAAGAACGCTTCGGATGCCACCGGCGAGGTTCCGTCGAACCAGCGCGGCAGGGAGAACACCGTCCAGCCCGCCAAGTCCAAGACCACCGGAACGGTGAGGACGGTGACGGACAAGATCTCCGATGGCCTCACGGTGCATGATCTTGAGATGAACGACGTGCCCGCGGATTACCGTCAGTTCATATTGAACACCACCGACACAAGGCTCTCGCAGGTCGAGTTCGAGGACGGCGCGTGGTACAAGTCCACTGACCCCTCGTCCCAAGGCATGTGGCCGTTGAGAATCGGCGCCTCATTAACCATCCCGTCCGTGGGCGACTGGACCGACCCGTCCGGCAAGACCCACCAGATCAGCATGACCATGCGGTTGAAGGACTGGAACGGCGGCAGCGTCAGCGAACTGTACAGGTTCGACGGGCACGGGAACATCGTCGGCGACGGAAGATTCTGGATCAACACGGCCTACGGTTCCGGCTATTCCAGCCTGCCTGCCAAGGTCAAGGCGGCCATGGGTGGAGTCGACACGTCGAAACGAGTGGGATGCTCGTGGACGGTCGAGTTCACGTACGCGGACACCGGCGAGAAGGTGCCCGACACGTTCAAGGGCGTGACCGGGTTCAACGACCTCGACGGATGGGACGCGCAATCCGACCTGAAGTTCGAGGGCGTGCAGCTGCTTTCCGGTTTCAACGGCGCGTACAAGCGTTCCGACGCGGAACTCGGCACGTACGGTACGAACGGTTTCGCGGGCATCGGACATGATGCGGGCGACGAAGCTCATCTGAACGCGCCGCAGCAGTCCAGGCACCGTCTCGCGGCCACATGGACGGGAAGCACGTTCACGTTCTCCTATGATCTGGGCAATCCCGCTGGACGCACCGACGGTTCGCGCATGACGTTCGGCGCGCCTGTCACCCGCACCGCGGTGCTCACCTATGACAAGAACGCGGCGGATGCTTCCGGCCAAGTCCCGTCGAACACGACGCCGGACACGACGCAGACGGCGTCCTCCAAGTCAACCGGCAAGGTGTCCGACCTCGTGCAGCGCACCACCACCCACGAGGACGGCAGCGTGACCGTCAAGACCATCGACACGAGCACGGACGTGGTGTCCGGCTGCCAGGTCTACTATCCGGCCGGCCAGAGGATCACGTTGGCGACGTTGGCGAAGGACGACGACTGCTGGGATTCCAGCATGCTGACCCGTCCGGGCCACACCCAACTGGGCTGGAACCAGGACCGGAACGCGACCCAGGCGCAGGCCCAGGTCACGATGGTCGAGGGCGGCATGACCGTGTACGCGGTGTGGGTCGGCAACCCGGTCCTCACCTACGACACGAACAAGCCGAACACGTGGAACGGTCAGATGCCGTCCACGCCCGCAAGCGTTTCCGTGGCCTATAACACGGCCGCGGCGGATGGTTCCGGCTGGCAGTCGGGCGACACGTCGAAGCTCCGCGGCTACAAATTCCTCGGCTGGTACACGGGACCGCAGGACAACGCGGGCCTGTATGACTGGAACACGTTGTTGACGAGCAATGTGACCGTGTACGCACACTGGCAAAGGTTGCAGGCCAACGTGATCTACGACAAGAACGCGTCGGACGCGAAGGGTTCGCATGCGAACACCACCGGCTGGCAGTATTCGGACGTGACCATTCCCGGCGACACGTCGAAATCGTTCACGCGAGACGGATACGTCTTCAAGGGATGGTCCCTCAAAGCAGGCAAGGCCGATGTCGTCTATAAGGATGGTTCACAGATCCCGTTGCAGGACAAGGACATCACCCTGTACGCGCAATGGCAGGGGATCCATGAGAACTTCACCGAGACGGGCGGCATTAGCCTGCCGCTGCTTATCGCGGGAGGTATCGGTCTGCTCGTGATGGGTGTCGGGTCCACGGTCATGCTCACGAGACGTATGAACGGCCACGGCATGCCGGACGGCGAGTGACCGGGAACAGATGACGGGAGGGCCGGCGGCCGGCCATCCACCACTCCGACCGGATGCGGCGTGATGGCCTGGACACCGGCTTTCCCTGTTCTTCCCGATATTCGTGGAATGGATCGTGGCGAAGGCATGGACGTTATGGACTGGGATTGGATCATCGAGGGCGAACGCGCCACGGAGGGCCGGCGCGGACGGCGTGTGCGCCGTCTGCATGCCCGTCGCGCGCGTCGCGTGTTCCGTGCTCTCGTCGCGGTCACCGTCGCCTGCTGCCTGTTGGGCGTGGGCGTTTTCGCGTGGCTTGGCGTGGAACAGGCCGGCACGGCCCGCCGTGCCGCCGAATCCTCCGCGTTGGCGGTGAAGGACGACCATTCGGCCGAACGGTACGCGCGCATGGTCGCCAAAGCCCGCGCATACAACCGGCGTCTCGCGGCCACACCGCAGGTCATCGGCGAACTGTCCGGCGAGGACGGCGCCGTCAAGGGCGATTTCGGGTTCAAATCCGACAGGGAGTACCAGAGCCTGTTGGATTTCGGCGACGGGATCATGGCGACAATCGAGATCCCGTCGATCGGCGTGGACCTGCCCGTCCGGCATGGGGCCGACGCGTACGCGCTGGACAACGGGGCGGGGCATCTGCATGGCACCTCGCTTCCCGTCGGCGGCAAAAGCACGCACAGCGTGATCACCGGGCACACGGGAGTCGCGGACAAGGCCCTGTTCACCCGGTTGACCGAACTGCGGAAGGGCGACGTGTTCTATGTTAAGGTCGCGGCCCAGACCCTCGCCTACAAGGTCACGCGCATCAGGACGGTCGACCCGGACGATCTGAGGAGCGTGCGCGTCGAACCCGGCCGCGACCTGGTCACGCTGGTCACGTGCACGCCGATCTTCCTGAACACGTACCGTCTGCTCGTCACGGGCGAACGCGCGAGCATGCCGGGCGACGCGCCCTATCCCGAGGGCGCGCCCAAGACCAGCAGGCGGGACATACGCCCCTATCTCGTGTCCGGCGTGGCACTGCTCGCGGGACTGCCCGCGGCGGTCGTCGCGTCCAGGAGGAAAACCCGCCCGTACGGGAGACACGGACGGAAGGACTGACCTTGGACGGCGTCACGTGGGGTAGTCTGTAAGGGTGTGACGCCACGCCACCGCCGACAGGCCGACACGCCGATGACGCCGATATCGGATTGGGGGCACGTGGAATGTTTGACGGAAACGTCGCAGGGATGTTTCCACTGGAGCCGGATCCCATGGAGGGAACGGCATTGGAGGGTAGACAGATATGAACAAGAAGGCTTTCAGCGTCGCGGTCGCATCCGTGGCGGTCGCGGGCACCATCGCCGCACCGGCCATGGCGGACGAGACCGCGGTCACGCCGGTCGAACAGGCCCAGCAGGCCGTCGTCCAGGCGCAGGAAGCGGTCGACCAGGCCGCGGCCCAGCAGGGCGCGCAGCAGGATCAGGTGTCCGCCGCCCAGCAGCAGGTCGCCAATGCCAAGGACAGCCTCGACCAGGCCAACACCGGCGTGCAGGACGCGCAGCAGGACGTGCAGCAGGCCCAGCAGCAGGTCGACCAAGCCCAGCAGGACGTGCAGCAGGCCCAGCAGAACGTCGAGGACACTATCAACCAGGACCAGAACGTGCAGCAGGCCACCACCGGCGTCCAGCAGGCGCAGGACAGCCTCGGCCAGGCGCGGGACAATCTCAAGCAGGCGCAGGAGAAGGCCGACCAGACCGCGAAGAACGCCAGCAAACTCGAGAAGGCCATGAACGACAGCCAAGCCATCCGCGACGACGCCGCCAAGGCCAAGGAGCAGGCCGACCGGAAGGCCAAGCAGGCTCAGGCAAAGGTCGACGCGACCGACAAGGCGAAGCTCGACCAGGACACCGCCGCCAAGAAGACCGACGCCGCCAAGGCTCAGGCGAAGGCCAACGAGGCCCAACAGGCCGCGGACAAGGCGCAGGCGAAGAGCGACGAGGCGAAGGCGAAGCTCGACGAGGCCACCCGCCTGGCGGGCGACGCGAACGATCCCGCCAAGGTCAAGGAGGCGCAGGACGCCGCCCAAAAGGCCGGCGAGGCCGTCAAGGACGCGAAGCAGGCGCAGGCCGAGGCCACCGTCGCCGCCGCGACCGCGAAATCCACGGCCGACAAGACCCAGTCGAAGGCCGACGACGCGCGGAAGAAGCTCGACAAGGCGAACGACGCCGCCGACCAGGCGAAGGCGCAGGCCGACAAGACACAGGCCGCGCTCGACAAGGCCCAGGCGGACAAGACCACGTCCGACAAGGCGCTCGACAAGGCCCAGGCCGCGAACGACAAGGCCCAGAGCGAGCTCGCCAAGGCCGACCAGAAGGCCGCTGACGCGAAGACCGCCGCCGAGAAGGCCGCCCGGCAGGCGGATGCGGCGCAGGCCGCGTACGACGCGGCCGTGAAGGCCGCGCAGGATGCGAAGAAGGCCGCGGACGAGGCCGCCGAGAAGGAGGCGCAGGGCGCGGCCGGCTGGTTCCAGTCCGACAACGCGGAGCAGGCGTACAAGTATCTGACCGATTCCAGCGTGTCCAAGTACCTCGAATACACGCATATCGGCGCGAAGGACGATGCGACCAGCCTCGACAACCTGCTCAAGGCCCTGGACATGATCGACGAGTGCAACAAGCTGCGCGCGGAGAACGGGTTGGAGCCGTTGAAGGTGTCGGAGACCGCGTTGGCCATGGCCATGGTCCAGGCCAACTACGCGGCCAACGGCCACTACGAGCACAACTACCAGTACGACAACGTCGGCGAGAATCTCAACTGGGGCTTCGCCGATGACGATCCGTACGATGGTTGGTACACGATGGAGAAGGAGACCTACGACGCGGCCGTGAAGTCCGGCGACTATCCCGACCTCGCCAGCCTGTCCGCGTACGACGTGTTCCGGAAGTATCCGGACCTGTATTACAAGGTCGGCCACTACCTCAACATCGTCAATCCGGACTACATCGCCACCGGCATGGCCTACAGCGGCTACGGCGAAACCAACTATGACCACGCGTTCACGCAGGAGTACTTCAACGACTGGAACTCCTACAATACGCACGACACCGTGTACGACGCGGCCGTCTACCGCACCATGGTCGAGAACTACGTCAACCAGGTCCGTTCCGCCCAGTCCACGTACGACGAGGCGTTGAAGAAGGTCGACGAGGCCAAGAAGGCGCTCGACAAGGCCAACCAGGCGAAGGCCGACACCACGGCCGCGCAGGCCGCCGCCGAACAGGCGCAGGAGGCGGCGAAGGCCGAGGCGGCAGAGACCGCGAAGGTCCTCGTCGCCGCGACCGCCAAGAGCCAGCAGACCCAGTCCGCCTACGACGAGGCCAAGAGCGCGAACGATGAGGCGCAGTCCGCCTACGCGGCCGCGGACACCGCCCGCCAGTCCGCCCAGTCCGCGTACGACGAGGCGAAGAGCGCGAACGACAAGGCCCAGGCCGACCTCAAGGCGGCCGAGACCGCCGTCGGCCAGGCGCAGACGGCTCTGGACAAGGCGCAGGCCGACAAGATCCAGGCGGACGAGCGTGTCAGCATCCTGACCGACGCGGAGAACGCGTTGGCCCAGGCCCAGTCCGCCTACGACGAGGCGAAGAGCGAGGCCGACCAGGCCCGGCAGGCGTTGGAGGCCGCCAAGGCGGATCTCGACGCGAAGCAGGACGCGTACGCTCAGGCGAAGGCCAAGAGCGACGAGGCCGCACGGCAGGTCAAGGATCTCGAGGCCGCGTTGGCCGACCTCGACGCCAAAACCCAGGCGTTGACCGCCGCGCAGAAGGACCTCGACGCGAAGACCCAGGCCTACGAGCAGGCTTCCGCGACCCGCGACGACGCCGCCAAGCAGGTCGAGGCCGCCAAGACCGCGGTGAAGGACGCCGAACAGGCGCTGTCTGACGCGCAGGCCAAGCTCGAGCAGGCCAAGCGGGACGCGAAGGACACCGACGCGGTCAAGGCCGCGCAGGCCGCCGTGGACAAGGCCCAGGCCGACCTCGACGCCGCGAAGCGGGCGTTGACCGCCGCTCAGGCCAAGCTCAAGGCGGCGAAGGCCGCGCAGGCGCAGGCCAAGACCGCCTACGACAAGGCCCAGGCCGCATTGGCCGCCGCGATCAAGGCCGCGGCCGACAAGAACGGCTCCAAGACCGACAACAACAACACCGGCAACGGTTCCGCCACGGTGTCCGGCGCGCAGACCGGACAGACGGGCCTGAAAGCCAGCGAGACGGCCGCGCAGGCCGCCGCCGCGAAGGCCGACAAGGTCATGGCATCCACCGGCGCGAACACGAACGGCATGCTCCTCGCGGCCGTCGCACTCACCGGCATCGGCTGGACCATGCTCGACATGAAGCGCCGCCGTATGGACGTGACCGCACGCCACAGCACGCGCTGACCCAAATCCCCC
>OLNJ01000918.1_pt1 | contig 19417 bp, 12 predicted proteins | sample 1672191 | NCBI WGS metagenome assembly OLNJ01 (sample SAMEA3136657, study PRJEB25190) | human gut metagenome | biome: human gut; feature: human-associated habitat; material: faeces | place: Austria | collected 2013 | reverse complement strand
TTTATTTTTAAAAGATGGGGGGAGTTTCAAAGTAAGAAGGCTAGAGAATAAGAGTGTCACTATTTATAATCGATGATATAAATAAAAAAAACATTATCTCAAATCAGATTAAATCTGCACTCAGATAATGTTTTTTTGTAATAGTTGCGGACGTGGAGAATGGGATAAAACCCTCACATTCTTATTATAATATGTAAAAAAATGAAGAAAAAGAATTATTTTGCACGAAATAATAGCGTATACTAAGTGAAAAAATGAAATTCTAAAGGAGGAATGAGTCACTTCAAGAATTAGAAGATATTATGTTTAGTTCATCTAGAAACTAATTAATTGTAAGGGGGGAGATTCTATGTGGATTAGAACACAAAATAATAAACGGTTAGTTAATGTCATAGACTTACAAATAAAGTCCAGCCATAAGTTAGGATTTCAGGGATATTGTATTGTCGGTATGTGTAGTACATTATTATTTGGGAGCAAAATAGAACTAGGTAGATATCATACACTAGAAGAAGCACTCATTATTTTGAGTGATATACAATATCATATCAGTACAAAAGATCAAAAAGTTTATCAAATGAAGTAATTAGGTAATAAGTGATAGGATTCATCTGTTGCTTTTATTAAATTGTATTATTATGAGAAGTCACTGATAGTTTATAGGTGAATCTCATTACTTATATAAGTGTCTTTCTCAATGAAGTTGCTTAAGTAATCTATCTATTCAACTTAGTGTTTATCTAAAATAAAAAGTAATAAAAAACCATTATCTCAAATCAGATGGAGTCTGAACTCAGATAATGGTTTTTGTTTTGTTTTTTACTGTAACAGTTGCGGACGTGGATTTCATGGTGGAGATGGGGGGAGTCGAACCCCCGTCCGAAAACACCGACCACTTAACTTTCTACAAGCTTAGTCTCCTATTGAATTTAACGGGTGACTGGTTAGGCGACAGACCTGTCAGACCGCGAGTTTGATAATCTCTTCTAGGCTATTCAAACGGCACAGACTAGCGTATCCCACTAATAGTGAGCCTAAACATTCAACATGGGCGATTGAGTGAGTAGGCAGCTACGTTATATTAAGCAGCTAATTGTAAGTTTGTTTTTCCGGTTATTATAAACCTCGACCTTTTAACGTGGGCGAACACGGCTTGCTTATTAAGCTCAAATGCCCCCGTCGAATCCGTAACATCCCCAGGTTAATTTATCACTTAACTTACAGAATTAATTATACTCGATTTTTAAATCTTTCGCAAGTTTTCAATTAGATTAGTGAAATTCAAAACACTAATTATTGTGTGAAAACGACAAAAAAATATTCAGAATTTAAAAATAAAAAAATAAAAGCGTGTTTAAAATAAAAAAATCGGTTCATACTATACCTGTGATTTCTGTTATTAAATCCAAATCGAGGTGAAATATGCTGACAGTTATAACAAATTTAATTTTAACCGTAATATTCACTTTTTCATCGGTTAGAATGCCCGTTACTAATGAAAAGCAAAATATTCAAAGCTCAACAGTTATGACAACGATGGAAAATAAAACAGAAAACAGTACTTTAAAAACCGTATCAAATTCAAATGTTTTGCAAAAACAGGAGTCACAAACAGGAGAAACTCAAACTACTTCTAAACAATTAAATAAGTCAAATTCAGAAATGATTACTTCTGATGACATAAAAAAGCAAGTGGCAAATGAAAAATTATTTTCTGCATTATCAGAGGCAGTAGAGCAGTCTGAAAATGAGGTGCTTGTGAATGAGGAAGTGGAATCTGATGAGGGAACACAGCAGGTTGCTAAATTAAACTCAGGTGAAGAAAGTGATATTGCACCAATCGCAATGACACATGATTCAGAACCAGATGCAGGTATAGAAGAAACTGAATCAGTTTATAAAGATTATAGACAAACCTTTTACAGTGTTCAGTCTGGTGAAGTTAAAGTCGGTTATGGTTTATCTTATAATGATACAGAAATTCGTAATATTAATAATGTGATGCATTTTTATGATAATGAATACCAAGAATGGTTACCGATTGTTGCAGTAAATATTAATGAAGTATTAGAAGTCGGACTTAATGAACGTGGAGTTCCTAATTATTATGGAACTATCTTAGAAATCACTTATCCATCAGGTGATGCGCAAAAAGCAATCGTATTAGATGCCTGTGGCGCTTGTAGTCGAGATAATCGTATTGATTTATGGGTATATGAAAAAGACTATAATCATGATGTGAAAGGAATTGAGTATCGAGTTATAAGGGAAGGATTTAAAGATGAAGACGAGCAATGAAGTTGAAAATCTTGAAATTTTATTAATTCAAATGATAGAAGATCAAACCTTGAGTGAGGATGATTATAACCTCATTCATAAATATTTAGTCAAAGTTAAAAATGATTTGCAATAAAAAGGCATGAAGCGCGCTTCATGCCTTTTTTATTTCAATAATTCATGTTTCGTTTGAGCAATAATGAAGTTTTTAAATGCCATTAGAGTTGGACTAATAGATTTATTCCGAACACTGGCTAAATAAATATAGCGAGTGGGATTAGGATTTGAAATCTTAATTACTTTTACATCGAATTGATTTAGTATAGTAACTCGAGGTAAAATCGCAATTCCATAATTAAAAGCGACTAATCCAGCAACCACGCTATCTTCTTCGACTTCACAAATGATATTTGGTTTTGTATTTGATTTTAAGAATAAATCATCAATCGTATGTCGAAGTTCGGTTTCTTTATTAAAAGATATAAATGGATAGTCTACTGTATCTACTAAATCAATCTCATCTTGATGAGCAAGAGGGTGATTCTTTGGTACAATGAGAACCAACTCTTGTTCAGTAATGGGAACAAACTCAATGTCAGGTTCATTGTCAACATATGAACAAAGTATTAAGTCATACTTTTCATCTTTTAACCCTTGCAATAACTGATTGGATTCTCCTTGTGCGAAAGAAAAATGGACATTCTGATAATCATCTTGCTGTAAAAATTGATTGATGAGTGTTGGGACAAATAACCCTTCAAGTGTGCAAATAAATCCTAATTCAATGGAACCCTGTGTATTACTTGCTAGTTCACGTAGTTTCTTTTCCCCAAGTTCTAATTCATTTAACGCTGTTTCAACATAAGTTAAGAAAAATCGTCCGTATTTGGTGAGGCGAACGTTACGTCCCTGTTTTTCAAATAAATAAACTCCTAATTCTTTCTCAAGTGATGAAATAGCATGACTCAAACTTGGTTGAGTAATTGATAGTTGTTCAGCAGCCTGTGTATAATGCTCAAGTTTAGCTAAAACTCGAAAATATTGTAGATGGTTCAAGTTCATGAATCTTCACCTCTTAATAATAGATTAAAATGCCTATATTATATCATATTTAGAGTTATTCTATCTTCAAACAGAATTATTTTTTTGCTTAGCAGTCTCAGTCTGTTTTAAATTTATATGTGTTAGATAGGGATAATAAAGGACAGAATTAAGGAAATTCCTTTATTTATTTTCTTAGTATTTGAAATCTAGCTTCTACTTCAGAGTCTGAATTTTTTATTTTGATTGATAAAATCTATGCATGACTTAGTGCTTCCAACCTTTAATCTCCATAAAATATTCGGTAACGGTTTTAATACTTCAAAAAACTTAACAAAAATGAGTATAATGGATATAAAGGGGAGGAAAAATATGTTAACAATTTTGCTCATAATTATTTATATTGCTTTTATTAGTCTTGGTTTACCAGACGCCATTCTAGGTTCAGCATGGCCATTGATGCATACTGATTTAAATGTTCCTATTTCTTATGCCGGAATCGCGACGATGATTGTCAGTGGAGGAACCATTATCTCAAGTTTTTTCAGCGAAAAAATGATTCGAAAATTTGGAACAGGAAAAGTCACCACTATCAGTGTACTCTTAACAGCCACCGGCTTACTCGGGATTTATTTTGCGCCAAGCTTTATTTGGATCTGTCTTCTTGGAATTCCACTAGGAATCGGAGCTGGGGCAGTGGATGCTGCCTTAAATAACTTTGTTGCTCTTCATTATGAAGCGAAACACATGAACTGGCTTCACTGTTTTTGGGGAATTGGCGCGACCTCAGGACCATTCATCATGTCTTTATTTCTACTCAATCAAAATGGATGGCGAATCGGATACGCAACCATCGGAATCATTCAAGCGATACTCGTTATTTGTTTGTTTATTTCGTTACCATTATGGCGTCAATTTGAAACGACTCAGAAAGTGGAGGAGGAAGACGATAACGATATCAAAATAAAATCATTATTGAAAATTCCAGGAGCAAAACCGACACTTATCGCCTTTTTCTGTTATTGTGCAGTGGAACTTACCACCGGATTATGGGCCAGTTCTTACTTAGTTGTAAACGATGGACTAGCTGTTGAATTGGCCGCTAAATGGGCTTCATTTTACTACTTAGGGATTACAGTCGGAAGATTCATTGCTGGATTTTTAACAATGAAATTAACGAATACACAAATGATCCGAATCGGACAAACAATTTGTATCATAGGAGCTATTCTTTTAGTCTTACCCATCACTAGTGTGTTTAAATTAATAGGACTCATCTTCATTGGATTAGGATGTGCACCAATTTATCCTGCAATGCTTCACGAAACGCCGAATCGATTTGGAAAAGAATTATCTCAGCGTTTAATGGGGATTCAAATGGCAACAGCCTATGTGGGAAGCACCTTAATTCCACCACTATTTGGCGCTCTATCAAAAGTTCTAGGATTACAAATGTTACCTTACTTTTTATTAATCTTCTTAATCATTATGCTGGTTTCTTCAGAAAAAGCAGCCTATAAAAAAACAAACTAAAACTGATAAAAGGAGCCAAACATTGGCTCCTTTAAATATGTTTAGGAAAAAAATAGATAAATTTTTTGAGTCTTATTTTAGAAATTTGCTTTTTAAAAAGATGATTGATGATAGTCAAAACTTTAGTTCCCAATGCTAGGCCTTTGCATATTTTATAGGTAAAGGAGGAAATAAGATGATCAGAAAAGAAATAGGTTTTTTAAAATTAGGAACAATCTTTTTACAAATTGTTTTTATGTTACTCTTAATCCCAGCCACTCAGTTATGGACGAGTCGATTACTTGGTGGTTTTATTATTAATTCATTTAGTTTAGTCGTTTTATTATTACTTCATGCTTATACATATCGTGAATGCAGTCGAAGTCGGATGCCGAAAATTGGGCATTTAGTAGGAATAATAGCTACTGCGATACAAGTTAGCTTCCCCCTATATCTTATCGCGACACTAATTTTAGGATTTGAATCTTATGTTGTCTTAGCCAATCGATTGCCTTGGAAATTAGATCAATTAAGTAAGCCGAAAAAAGTGAAATCAAATTAAGATGAGCTAATGTCCGACTTAGCTCTCTTTTTTTATCCTTAAGTGTCAGAAAAGGTCGTATGATAGTTGACGATATGAACACTTCATATGATAATTAACATAAGTACCTAAAATTGGGAGATACTTATGTAGGAGTAAGGAGGAAAGCATGATGTTTGATCATTCAAATTGTGGGATTGGGGCCATCGCTAATCTTGACGGAACTTATAGCCATGATATTATTCAACAGGGGATGACCCTCTTAAAAGCACTCAGCCATCGCGGGGGAAAAGCGAAGGATGGGACAGGTGATGGATGTGGGATTTTAATGCAAATTCCCCATCACTATTATGAAAAAAAATATGACATCAAAGGTTCATTTGCCCTTATGATGACTTTCTTACCAAAAGATTTAGTTGAAAGAAAAAAAGCATTAGATATTATAAATGATGCAATGAAATCAAATCATGTTGAGGTCATGAAAGAAATCGTAGTGCCTGTTGATTCAACTCTTTTAAAACCAAAGGCACGTGCAACAGAACCATTTATTATGCAATTTATTTTAGATTGTGAAGAACAAGTGACATTATATAAGGTGCGTCGTCGCATTGAGCAACAATGGAAGTTTGCTAATTTAGCTGATCGTACGTGTTACATATCATCATGCTCAGCAAAAACAGTTGTTTATAAGGGATTATTGACACCTGAAGAATTACCGAATTATTACTTAGATTTACAAGATGAAGCGTTCCATTCAAACTTCTGTATCGTACATCAACGTTTCTCAACCAATACCAATCCATCTTGGAATTTAGCACAGCCATTCCGATATTTAGCACACAACGGAGAAATCAATACGGTGTCAGGTAATATTGAATGGTCAAATTCACGCGTTGGACTTGCGACTCATAAAGACGTTTATCCAATTTGTAATGAGCGCCATTCAGACAGTGCAAATCTTGATCGAACGCTTGAGTCTTGGATTTATGAAGGATTTGACCTTGAAAATATCGTGACGCGTTTATTACCTAAAGCATACGAAAAAGATGCGAGTGTGAGTGAGGAACTTAAAGCGTATTATGAATATAGTAATTTAAAACAAGAACCATGGGATGGTCCAGCAGGGGTTATTATTTGTGATGGGCATAAATTAATTGCTACTCTTGACCGCAATGGATTACGTCCATTCCGCTACGTTCAAACAGACAAACAAGTCGTTTTAGCCTCAGAAATTGGGGTCCTAAATACACCGCTTGAAAACATCAAAATGGCAAGCCGAATTCAAGCAAGCGAGCTACTTTGCATTGATTTAGACAACCAAATCATCACAAAAGACGAAGAAGTCAAAGCTATGTTAGCCGCGCAACATCCATATCATGAGTGGTTAACAAAAAAAATAATTAAACCAGCTGCAAAGTATGACTTTAACGCAGAAGTAGCAGATTACACACAAAAATTTGCCTACACTAAAGCCGAATACATGCAAGAGTTAAAATCATTAGTGGAGACGGGAAAGGAAGCCATTGGATCTTTTCCATATACGGCACAGTTGAATATTTTAAAGTCTAGTCCACAACTATTCTTCGATTACTTCAAACAAAATTTTGCACAGGTAACCAACCCACCACTGGATTCAATCCGTGAAAAAAGAGTCTTCTCATTAAAGACTTCTTTAACACCAGTTGTCTCATTAAAAGATGAGCCATTAACTTACCCAGTGTATCAATTAGAATCACCTATTTTAATGCAAAATCAATATGAAACTTTACTAAAGGAAACCACATTCAAACACATTCACCTATCGTTAAAAATTGACACCACCTTACGTGATGCTGTTGCGAAGTTCAGACAAAGCGTCATTGAGGCAACAAATGAAGGTGTTCATATCATTATTTTAGACGATGAATGTGAAGGAAAAGTCATTCCATCTTTAATGGCGACAAGTATTGCGCATGAAGTATTAGTTAAAATGGGGAAACGTCTAGAAGTTCGACTCATCTTAAAATGTGGTGATGCCCGTTTACCGATTCATTTTGCAATGTTACTTGCTTATGGAGGTGACTTCATCTATCCATATTTCTGCTATCACGTCATTACAAAAAATGTAGAAGATAAAGAAACAGTGCTTAAAAATTATTTAAATGGATGTAAAGCCGCTTTATTAAAACAAATGGCTAAAATGGGAATCTCAACGATTTCTTCGTACCGTGGATCAAAAGTGTTTGAAGTTGTTGGTCTAAATGATGAGGTGACCTCTTTATTTACAAGTAAATCATCATTATTTGGTGGGAAATCCTACGAAGACATTGAAGCGGGATTACTAGGAGAAGGGCTAGATTTAGCAAAAGTCAATGAATATCAAAACATGGACTCAATCTTCATGAATCACGCATACTCAAAAAAATTCATCAAAGACATTAAAGCCGTCGTATCCGCTAATGATTATGATGGATTCAAACGCTTAACTGAAGAAGAAAGAAATCGCCAAATTAACCTTCGTGATTGCTTAAGCTTAAACAGAACTCAATCGATAGCAATCGAAGACGTTCAACCAGTCGAAGAGATTATTCGTCATTTTGTTGCATCAGCGATGTCATACGGTGCTTTATCTATTGAAGCTCATGAAACGATTGCCCGTGCTTTTAATGAACTTGGAGCATCTTCAAATAGCGGTGAAGGTGGGGAACTTGTTGAACGTTTTGGAACGATGACCGCTTCAAAAGTGAAGCAAGTTGCTTCAGGCCGTTTTGGTGTTACCTATGAGTATTTACGTAGCGCTGAAGAAATTCAAATCAAGATGGCACAAGGTGCAAAACCTGGAGAAGGTGGACATTTACCAAAATCAAAAGTTGATGAAAATATTGCCCGCGTTCGCTATGCCAAACAAGGTGTAGATTTAATTTCACCACCCCCTCACCACGATATTTATTCCATTGAAGATTTAGCACAGTTAATTCATGATTTACAAACAACAAATCCATCTGCTCTGATCAGTGTTAAATTAGCATCACTTGCAAACGTTGGAACGATTACAAATGGAGTGGTTAAAGCAGGAGCTGCTAAAGTGGTTATTTCAGGATTTAATGGAGGAACAGGTGCTTCACCAAAATCTTCACTAAAATACACGGGACTTCCTTGGGAATATGGGCTATATCAAGCGCACAAATCATTACTAGAAAATGATGTACGTCATGAAACGTTTATCCAAGTTGATGGACAAATTAAATCAGGGTATGACGTGGTCATGGGAGCAATCTTTGGAGCCGATGAATTCGGAATCGGAACCATGTGCCTTGTCATGGTAGACTGCATCGGATGTAAACAATGTCATACAGGTAAATGTCCCGCTGGAATTACCACTCAAGATGAAACATTGCGTGCTCGCCTCAAACAAGATCCGACGTTATTAAAAACTTATTTAACTTATGTGGCGCGCCAAACACGTGAAATTATGTCTTACCTTGGAGTGAAATCACTTGAAGAACTTCGTGGACGCACAGACCTTTTAGTTGTGCCAAATCATTTAAAATTAGATTGGTTACAACCATTGCCTGTGACTCAAGATATGAATGTGAGAAAACAGCAGATACCAGTGCCAAAGTTAGTGGCAAACGAAGTAAATACTATTGATTCTTCTTTAAGAACACTTGGGGTGCAACTCGTAAGTGATCAAATGCGTACATTTGAAACTTATGGTTATGCTGGACAAAGTTTTGGAGCCTTCATGAATGAAAGTGTTGAACTTATTCATACTGGATATGCCAATGACTATGTTGGTAAAGGATTAAGTGGCGGACGTATTACCGTTAAAGTTAATGAGACGATTCGCCAATTAGAAGAAGAAAACCCTGAATATATCAATCATCACTTAATTGCTGGAAATACGATTCTTTACGGTGCGACTTCAGGAACATGTTATCTTGAAGGGCGAGTTGGAGAACGTTTTGCCGTCCGTAACTCAGGTGCAACGGCAATCAATCACGGAATGGGAGTTCATGCCTGTGAATACATGACAGGTGGAGTTGTTATTTCCTTAGGAGATGTGGACGCGAATATTGGTGCCGGTATGACAGGTGGATTGTTATTCATTTATAAACCATCGGATCTCAACCTAAAACTTAATACGGCCTACGTCAATGTCTTTGAAATGAAAGAAGAACATCGACAAATTCTAAGTGCTGTGTTACAAGATTACGTTATCAAAACAAATAACACACTTGCCTCAAAAATTTTAGTTAACTTCGAAGAAGAGGCATTGAACTTTACACTCATTACATCATCAGATTACTATGAATTAGAACTATAACCAAAAGTGCTATCCTTGAGATAGCACTTTTTTAATACAATGATAAATAAATATTGTTAAAAAATGGTATAATTGTTTTAGTAGTAAGGGGAATAGGATGTTAAAGAAAAGGATAACCATGATTGCAATGAGGGGGAAAAATATAAGATGCGAGATATAAAGGGACATGATGTCTTGTAGGAGCTGATATTATGAAATTTAATAGCGCTTAAAGGTGATGAATTAAAGGGGGGAATGAAATGTTAAAAAAAATCATGATCATGATGTTACTGTTCATCGTAGCAGGGTGTCAAAGACAAGAGAATCTACAGGAAACACCGATTCATACATCCATTCAATTATTTTCAACTTTAACAGGAAATTTAGTTCAAACAGACGACGAGTCTTATAAAGAATATGTTGAATTATTTCATGATCTATTCAAAGAAAAGGCAACGTATGAAAAGTTTCTAGGATTAAAAAATATGACAGGCCCAACAGGAGTGAGTTATTCAAACTTCGTCATGATGCAGTTAGATAATGGGGAAATGATACTTGTCTCCTTTGTTCCATGGCCAGAAGAAGACCGATATGAAATTTACGATATTTATCTTGTACCAGATTCAGTGAAGTATTATTTTGAAGATATTCAAAACTAAGCGCCAGCCATGATAAAATACTTGAAGAAGGGTTCACAGATGACGAGTAAAGCGTTTAGATATTCCATTGAAATTAAATAGGCCGCTAATGATTAGCGGCCTATTTAATTATTTGAGGTTCTGATTCGTTTATTAAAATTGATTACAATTTAAGAGAATCAGTCCATTTTCTTTGAGGTAAAAAAGGACTGATATTAAATGTCATTAATGTTTTTGTTCTTTTTTCTTAGTTGTCACTCCAGTTCCTGGAACAGGTTCACCTGCTTCATAAACTTTACCAGGTTGTTTAACTTTTTTTTCATTATATTTATGCATTTTTCCTGACATCATTTGTCACCTCCTTCATCGTTATGATTTACCAAAAAAATTAAAGTAATTCTCAATTGTGACATAAAAAAGATAATTTTTTATTGGGGAAGCGTTCGATAAAATGCTATTAAAGTTAAATGGGTGACAATCTTGACACCTAGATTCTACTTTACATTCACTGGGAATTTCTTGTATGATGGGAATGCGTAAAAGTTGTAGAAATCGCATGAAAAAATGTATAAATCCTAAATTTTATAGGCAAATTTGGAGAAATCCAAAGACGCAAAGCTAAAGGGGCTAAGGTCAATTGAGACTATGCTAGCCAGTTGCCGAAGAAAATCTATTCTTTGTTCGTCATAAATTGATTAAAACTAACATGATGTTGATTAGTTATGAACTTTTTGTGGTGCTTAAATTAGATGGTAACTACCCTTTAGGGTAGTTTTTTGTTTTCTTAGGCAGGAATAGTTTTCTTAGTCAGATAAGAGGCGAATATTCCATTGTTTTATTGAATAATCCTTAAAAATTTTCCAAGGGGGACGAAGTATGAAAAAACAACTATCAGCTATTTTAGCAGTATCATTGATAGCATCTAACTTTTCACCAATGATCGACATTTATGCTAGTGAATTAGCAAAAGAAACGGTAGTCGATTTAAATGAATCAAAAAGTATGCAAAGTGTTACAGCAACAATTACGCCATTTACCTTAACAAATTATCGTAACTTTGAATCGTATAATGAACAATTTAAAATAGCAACAAGTCAAATTAAATCGATTACGAATAACGGGGGACAGTATTCATCAAGTTCAATTGATAAAGCAATTGATGGAAATTTATCAACTCATTGGGAAACCGGAAAGCAGAATAATTCTTCCTTTAAAAATGAAGTTGTCTTTGAATTTGAAGAAGTTGAATCCATTAATCGTTTAATCTATGCGACTCGACAAGATTCAGCAAAAGGTAAAGGATTTCCAACTGAATTCGAAATTTATGGTTCTTTAAGTGGAAGCGATGAAGATTATCAATTATTAGTAACGGGAGAACATAAAACAACAGGAGATCTTTTAGAATTTAAATTTCCAACGATGACAGTAAAAAAAATTAAATTTGTTTTTAAAGAAGCTAATCAAAATTGGGCGAGTGCTTCAGAATTTTGGTTCTATAAAGAAGATGCTATTCTTGAACAAATGAATGAAATGTTTACGAATGAATCAAAAAATGAATTAAGTTCCCATGTTGATACACTTGAAAAATTAAATGAATTCGAAGCCACAGTGATGAATCATCCTTTATACGATGAGTATAAAGAAGATTTTAATAATGCACGAGTTTTACTTGAGAGTATGGAAGTTGTTTATATGAATGCGATTGTATCTAAATTCACTTCATTAGCGGATGAACGATTAGAGGCATATGACGAGTTATATAAAATTCCTTCTGAAAAAATTACAAGTATTACAACAAATGGTGGGCAATACGCATCGAATGATATTACTAAAGCAATTGATGGTAACTTCAATACTAACTGGCATTCAGGAAAACAAAATACATCAACTCATACAAATGAAGTGATTGTGACCTTGGATGAATTAACAACAGTTAACCGAATCATGTATACCAATAATCGTTCACGCGGTTTTGCTCAAGAATTTGAAATTTATATTTCAAAAACTAGCCAGGGAGAAACGTTTGAAAAGGTAACCAGTGGACAAATGTCAATTGATACGAATCATACGATGGAAATATTATTTAATCCAACAGAAGCACGTCGAATTAAATTTGTGTTTACTAAGGGATATGAAGATTGGGCAGTTGCCTCTGAGTTTGGAATTTATAAACAAGATAGCTTATCAGAAATGATGAATCGATTATTCGTTGATCCTTCAATGAGTGAAATCACTCCTGAATTTGGAACTCTTGGTGCACTTAATTCCTTGATCGAATTATCAAAAAATCATCCATTTGCGGACGAATATCTTGAAAAATTAAATTTAGCAAAAGAATTAATAGAATTTGGTGTTATTCAATCCGGAACATCAAACGTGTCAAAGTTTACACCTTTCTATACGGATTATATCAATCAGTATGATGAGCAATTTCGTGTAAACATTTCTAATATTAGTAATAATGGTGGAAGTTATGGTGGAGCAGCAATAAATTATGCGATTGATGAAGATGTAACAACTCACTGGGAGACAGGAACCCCTAATAGTGAAACATTTAAGAATGAAGTCGTATTAACTTTAGATAAAGCAACCGAAATCGATCGTTTAACCTATAAGGCGAGAACAATTAATAAAGGATTTCCAACCAAGTTTAGTATTTATATTTCACCGGTCGGATCAGGGGATAATTTCCAAAAAGTTTCAGAAGGTGGTTATACTGTTACAAATGATATGTTAGAAATCAAGTTTGATTCGACCAAAGCAAAACGTATTAAATTTGTCTTTGAAGAGGCTTATCAAGATAGACCATCTATTGGAGATATTCGCGTTTACAAAGAAGATACTGTCTTAAATCAAATGAAAAACTTATTTACGGATGGATTAATGGATACCGTATCTGAAGCGTATAATACGATTGAAAAATTAGCAGTGTTAGAAGCAGAGGTTGAAGGACATCCGTTAGCAACTGTTTACTTAGAAGAGATTCAAATTGCAAAAGATATTTTGAACGGGGAGTTACAAACTATTAAAACAGTTGTTGCCGAACAGCATGGGGATCGTAATGCTCACGCCAGTCAAAATTTAAAATTTGGATTCGGGGATAACTTCCAATCAACAGGAATTGTTGCTTTAGCAGGTAAAGAAATTACAGTTTATGTGGATGCAGAGCCTGGACAACCGCTACCACAATTAGTTTTTTCACAGCAAGAAGGAAGTTTTGCAAATTGGGGAAGAACAGTTAGCTTACATATTGGGAAAAATGTTATTACAGTACCGACAGTTTCACAAAATGATGGATGGTATAATCATAGTGTGACCCCTGGTGGTGCCGTTTATATTTTAAATCCATATACAGAGGAACAACAATCTAAAGCTCCTATTATCCGATTCGCTGAGGGGGTTGAAAAATTCCCAATGATGGATGCTAATACAAATGAACAAGAATTTTTAGACTTACTAAAAGATTATAAAACTCGTCTAGATGCAGATAAGGCCGCTAATCCAGATGTAATGGATCGTCAAATGATTGATGTCGTTGAAGTTGTTTCTGATCACCTAGTATTCACTGGGACAGCAACGGGGGCTTATACAGCGTATATCGAGCAAGAATTTGGCCCAATGAATACCGTTAATATGTACAATGATCATATGGACATGGTATTTGATTACTTAGGGTTAGACGGAAGTAGCCTGCAACATGATGTGAAGTATACACGTGAAAATATCCGTTTAGCACAACCATTTGGATATATGTATGCAGCAGGAAATCATATCGGTGTTCAAAGCGATGTGATGGTTTCAATGCTAACGAGCATTGGTGGATGGGGTGTTGACCATGAAATGGGGCACCGTTTAGATATTGGCGTTCGAACAATTGGAGAAGTGACGAATAACATGATTCCTCAGTTCTCATCATATTATTACAATAAACCAAATAAACGAATTCCATTTGAAAGCCACGTTTATAAAAATGTAATTGCAACAGATAATAACGCCTATTATGCAGGTGGATATTTTGAACAATTAGCAGTATTTTGGCAACTTGAAATGATCTATCCAGGTTATTGGGGGAAATTAAATAGCCTGTATCGTGAAAATAATGTCGTGTTAGATTCGAGTAATACAGCTAATGATAAATTAAATCAATTAGCTAAATATTCTAGTATTGCTTTAGAGTTGGACTTAACGGAACATTTTGAACGCCATGGATTCTTCGTGTCAGATGAAACAAAAGAATTCACTAGACAATATGAAAAACCAAATGTGAAGACTTGGTACGCTAATTATGATTACATCGAATACGAGGGAACGGGATTTGATGATAATGTCACCACAGCACTCAATCTATCGACATTATCAGATCAAATTAAACTCACATTCCATGTTAATCAAAGTGCCTCAAATGATGTCATGGGATATGAAATCTTTAAAAGTGGCGAATTAATCGGATTTACCTCAACTAATAGCTTTATTGATACCGAGGCCGTTATTGGCGAACAAGTTGAGTATACGGTTGTTGCTTATGATAAAATATTACACACAGCAACCCCTGTTAGCATTCAATCGCTATCACCATCGCTTCATGTACAGCAAGAGACATATACCATTAAACTTCACGAATCATTCAATCCAATGGACTTAGTGAAGGCAACAAACTATCTTGGAGAGGATATGACGGATTCAATTGTTGTCAGTGGAGCCGTTAATACGGAAGAAAAAGGAACTTACTCAGTTGAGTATACAGTCGAAGATCACGGAGTAACTGCAACTAAAACGATTCTTGTAATCGTTGTAAGTGACTATGATTACTTATCAGATTTACAGTGGTCAGACTCTAAGTTAGGTTATGGAACAATTCGTAAAACAGATATTAAAGGTCGTGTGAATGGAGACATTAAAAACTTTGAAAATGGACTTCGAATTCATGCAACATCTAGTGTTACCTATGATTTATCAGACTTAGACTATGACTATTTTGAAGCCTTAGTCGGTGTGGATATGACCATCGTTGAACAAACCAATTCAAGTATTAAATTTGTGATTAAAGCCGATGGAGAAGTTGTAGCGACAACGAATACATTACGTCATGCTGATAATATGGTGGCGATTAAAGTTCCAGTTCAAGGTGTAAATGAATTAGTAATTGAAGTCAATGATGCCGGAAATGGAAATACAAGTGATCATGGGGTGATTGCTCATCCTATTTTAACAATAAACAATGCTAAACCAAGCTTAACGGTGATGGATCAAACCTATTACTTAGGAGAAGCGGTTGATTTTAGGGCAGGATTAAATGCCACTGACGCAGAAGATGGAGATTTAACAGAGGAAATTGAAATCATTTCAAATAACTTTGAAGAAAATAAAGTGGGACGCTTTGAAGTGACTTACCGAGTTAGTGACAGCGATGGTAATAAGGTGGAAAAAACGGCTTATGTTGTTGTGTATGAAGATTTTACAGTAATAAAATCAAAATACGGTCAATTTAGTCAATTAGCAGCGTATAACGAAATGTTTAAAATTCCAGTCGCATCAGTTTCTAATAATGCCGGACATTATGGAAGTAGTGTGATTGCAAATGCAATAACATCAGATTTAAATGCGCATTGGGAAACAAATTCACCAAACAGTCCAACCTTTAAAAATGAAGTCGTGTTCGATTTAGGAACAAATTCGGATGTCGCAACGATGACGTATGCGGGGCGTCGTGGTGGAAAAGGATTTGCAACAAAATTTGAAGTTTATGTTTCAAGTGAAGCAACAGGAAATGACTTTATCTATGCCGGAGCAGGAACCTATACAGGAAATACTAATGATGTCATTCAATTCACTTTAAATCGTCAAGACGTTCGTCGTGTCAAATTTGTCTTCGTTGAAGCGAATCAAGGGTGGGCATCAATAGGAAATGTTTCATTCTATAAACAAGATGAGATTGCGAAAAAACTTCAAACTCAATTATTTACAGATGAAACACAAACAGAAGTGGCTGAAGCTTATAATACGTTTGAAAAGCTAAATGCTTTCAAAGAAGAAATTCAAGCAAGTTATCCAGCCTATGAACTATTTGAAGCCTACTTTGTCAAAGCAGAACAAGTGTTACAAGCGAAACTTCCTGTTTTAACTGTTGAAAAAGATATAGCGGTTAAAGTTGGGGAAACATTAGAAAATATAGCAGGTATTTATCAAGCCATCGATCAAGAAGATGGTGATATAACACCGTCTGTCATCGTGAGTGGATTAGAAGGCATCAACTTTAATCAACCAGGAGTGTATAGCATTCATTATAAAGTCGCAGACTCTGATGGTAATACAGTTGAAAAAACGCGCCATATTTCGGTTGTCAACTTAGAAGACTTCGACTACTTAACAGATTATGATTGGACTTCAGCTAAACAAAGCTATGGAAGTACAAAAAAAGATCAATCGGCAAGCTCAAATACATTACGCTTAACAAACGAAGATGGAACGGTTGCAACTTACGAACGAGGAATTGGAGCCCACTCAACGGCAACAATTATGTATGACTTAAGTGACAAAAACTACGATATTTTCTCAGCATATGTTGGGGTAGATCGTGCCATGCATGGAAGTGTTGGAAGTGTACAATTTGAAGTCTTTGTTGATAATGAATTAGCCTTTGATAGTGGGGTCATGAATTCACGTGATGCTAAAAAATATGTTGAAGTTAGCATCGCTGGAGCAAAACAACTTAAACTAGTCGTTAAAGATGGTGGAAATGGTGATGGATCAGATCACGCCACTTGGGGAGATACAAAACTACATTTTGCCAACAGTGAAAGTGTGGGAATTGATCGAACACAACTCGATGATTTACTAACAAGCATCAGTGAGTTAAATGCAAACCATTATACAGAAGCATCTTGGAGTGAATTAATCTCGGTTGTCACAAGGGTTAATGAACAATTAGCAGCGGGTTATACGCAAGAAATTATCAATGAATTAACAACTCAATTGGCACAAGCTTTAGAACAATTAATTGTGGCAACAAATTACGAATTATTAATTGAATTAGTAGAGCAGGCGAACCTGATTGATTTAGAAGGTTATACAGAAGAAAGTATTGCCCTTTTACAAACCACTATTAATCAAGCAATGGAGATGCTTAAGGCGAATGATAGTCAACAAGCAGACGTCAATCAAATGATTGAAAAACTGCAATCCGCAATAAATGGATTAGAAGAAATAATCGATTTAACTCAAGTTATTGAGTTTGAAGATTCAATTTTAAAATCAGCTATCATTAGCCAATTAAATTTAGCAACAACAGAGATTACACTAGGGGATTTATTAAAATTAACTGAATTAAATGTGAGCTCTTCTCGTATTTCTAGCCTAAAAGGATTAGAGTATGCGAACAATCTAGAGACATTAGATATTTCATATAATGAAATTAAAGATTTGTCTCCATTATCTTCATTAACAAAATTGGTAAATGTTAAAATAGAATACCAAATCATCGAGGGTGGAATGTTAACCCCGCAAGATGGAAAAATTCAATTTAAATTCGATGTGATTAATCGAAAAGGTGAAAACCTATTGCCAATTTTATCTTTAAGAAATAATCGAACCTTCGAGGAGACGACACTTGAAACGATGATTGATGAGAATGGATTTATTACCATTGATGTTAACACATTAGAATCTGGTGTTTATACACTTTATGTTGGCTTCATTGATCACTTTGATGATTTACAACTTCAAGTTCTTTATATGTTCGAAAAGTAAAATCTAACAAATAACAAAAAAGAATCCAACTATTGGATTCTTTTTTATTATCACTAAAGTAAATTGGATGAAATAAAAAGACAATTTAGATTTTATTTATCTTCGATTAAATGGTAAAATTGGTTTAATATTTTACGTTAGAAAAGAGGAATCACATGTTTGCACATCTAAAAAACAATAAAAAACTCCTATACAGCATCATGGCCTTTACCGTTGGATTAGCTTTGATTCTTGCCTTCAATCTCATTCAAAATCTTCAATTGATCATCGCAGCTATCAAAGAATTCATGGCTGTCATCACCCCTGTTATCATTGCATTTGCGATTGCCTACATCTTATGGAAACCAACCGTATTCGTCGAAAAAAATCTCCAAAAAATGACTAAAAAACTTATGAAAAGGGACCTTTCATCAGGTGCTTCACGAGGAATCAGTCTTTTAATTGTTGTCTCTCTCGTTGTAATGCTAATTTTATTATTATTTAATACGATTATTCCGCCTATTATCACCAACCTAAAACTACTAGTCGACTCAATTCCAGCTCTGCATCAGACCTTCAACAAATATATAGATGACATTAGTCCATATATTCAATCTTTTATAACAGAAGAACAAATTAATGAAATCACACGTGCCATTACCAACTTATTAAGCTATATCGCAACCCAAATCCTTCAATTTGGAACCGGCATGATTACAAATATGACAGGATTTATTATTAGTGTCTTAACAACCATTATCCTATCCATTTACTTCCTTAAAGATAAAGAAACACTAACAAGATCAGTCTACAAAGCCGGACAAACCTTACTCACACCAAATGGACTCAAAAGAAGCCAACAATTCCTAAAAGATTTAGATGCCGTCTTTGGTGGCTTCTTAATTGCCCAGCTTATTGCTGCCATTTTGGCAGGGATCTTCTCATCCCTTATTTTAATTGCCATCGGTCATCCCTTTGCACTACTCGTTGGACTCGTTACCGGTGTTGCTAACGTTATTCCCTATGTTGGACCAATACTTGGTGCCGTACTAGGAGGTCTTCTTGGGCTCTTCTCAAGCCTTAAGATGGCCATATTATCTCTCGTCTTACTAACTATCTACCAACAACTTGATGCCAACGTCATCCAACCTAAACTTCTAAGCAATAGCGTTGGACTCAACCCAGTCTGGGTTCTTATCGCCATCTTAATAGGTGGACACTATCTTGGAATGCTTGGAATGATCGTTTCGATTCCATCAGCCGCCCTTTTTCAAATTTATATGACACGTCGCTATAACCGCCTAAAAGCGGCCAATCGAATCTAAAAAAAGAGGATGTATCCCTTAAAATAGAACCTACAAGATAGACACTTAAAAAAGTGTGAGCTTATAGGTTCTT
>OLNJ01000914.1_pt1 | contig 19504 bp, 18 predicted proteins | sample 1672191 | NCBI WGS metagenome assembly OLNJ01 (sample SAMEA3136657, study PRJEB25190) | human gut metagenome | biome: human gut; feature: human-associated habitat; material: faeces | place: Austria | collected 2013 | reverse complement strand
GCCTGAAGATGAAAGAGATCAGTTACATCCATTCTGAGGCATATGCAGCAGGTGAACTGAAACATGGTACGATTTCCCTGATCGAAGACGGTACACTGGTGATCGGTGTCCTTACACAGCCGGCTCTTTATGAAAAAACAGTCAGCAATATGGTTGAGTGCAGGAGCCGTGGCGCTTACCTGATGGGCCTGACTACATTTGGAAATTATAACATCGAGGATACTGCGGACTTCACCGTATATATGCCGAAGACAGATCCGCACTTTGCAACATCCCTTGCAGTCATTCCACTGCAGCTTCTGGGATACTATGTGAGTGTTGCTAAGGGTCTTGATGTAGATAAGCCGAGAAACCTTGCAAAGAGCGTAACGGTTGAATAAAGAAAATACACTATAATGGTGTGAGAAGTTGAATATGTAAATTATGAAGCATCACCTGGATGGTCGCAGAGACTGACGGGTGGTGTTTTTTCGTATATTTGTGTCGAAATAATATGTTGGATTTTTGAAAGGATATATAGTAAGATATAAGAAATGATTTGACTTAGTGGATACTATCCAGGAGGAAATAAATATATATGGAATTTTCAATCAGGGGAATTGGTATTATAAAAGAAGCAGATATAAAAATGGACGGTCTGACCGTAATTGCGGGAAGTAATAATTCTGGAAAGACAACAGTCGGCAGAGCGCTGTATGCTGTTACAAGTGCGGTAGAGGATTTAGCCGAAAAACAGCAGACAGATCAGGCTATGGCTGTTTTTTACCGAATAAGGAAGATAGTAGAACCATTTGATGGATGGTTGAGCAGAAGTAGATATTTATCGCGGGAAGAAGTGGCTTCTGAGGATTTAATAAGTGAAGTTATTGGAATCAATCATATATTTAGTCCGGAAAAACGGGATTATTATATAGATTTACTTTTTAAATTATGTGAAAGCATGGAAAAGGGGTCATTTGTTGAATTATTAATTGATAATCTCAGAGATGTTGTGGGAAATTCTGAATCTGCAATTCGTAATGATTGGGAAGATCATAAAGAGAAAATACTAAAGGAATGTCTGAGTGCGCGTGAATTTGTAGAATCATTTCAACAACAGACAAAAAAAGAATTTGCATACAAAATGATTGAGGAAACGTTGGCAGTTGAATTTTCGAATCAAGTGCAATCATATATTACAGTGGACGAGGGTGGAATATCTAAGCTTGAATTAAAAAATTCATATAAAGAATTTTATGGAATTTGTATATCCGAAAATAGAATACTGGAAGATAAATCAAGTTTTACAGAAGGTTATTATGATAAGACTTATTTTGTTGATGATCCTTATATAATGGAAGATCGAATGACACCTTCTTATTTAAGAGCACCATATGGGGAAGAAAAACATGTGCGAGTTAGAATAATGTCGCATCGTGATAAAATGCGCCGCATGATGCGGTACTCGGATGTTGACAGGGGAATTAGTGAGACTATTTATAGAGAACAAGAAATCCAGAATGTAATGAAAAAAATTGATGCAATTGTGCCGGGAAAAGTCTTTAAGGGAGTTTATCAGACTGCAACAGGCAGAAAGCTGAAAGTTGAAAACCTTGCAACAGGCTCAAAGGTGTTTTCAATTATCAAAAAGATTCTTACCAGCGGAGACCTTACAGATAAGACTTTACTGATTCTGGATGAACCGGAATCACATTTGCATCCAAGTTGGATTAATCAGTTAGCGGAAGTAATTATTTTGCTGGTAAAAGAATGTAATATGACAGTACTGCTTACAACACATAGTCCAAACTTTCTTCTTGCAGTGGACGCATTGATGCGAAAATACGAAATTCGTGAGAAATGTCATTTTTATCAGACAGAACTTGAAGAGAATAATCAGATAAAGTATGTTGAGAAAACAGATTGTCTGGATAATATTTATGCTGATTTTGCCGCTTCTTTTGCTGAGATGAACGCATTAAGAAAGAAGTATATGAATTTGGAGGAATAGTATGGGGACTGCAGAAGTCATAAAATACCTGGATGATAATCAATTTGGAAAGAAAAGTTATCGGGAACTTTCTGCTAAGAGTAATAAAAGTGTAAGTCTGTTATTATCTGATAAGACAGAAGCATATGATTTTGACGATATTACAAAATATATTTTTCCTAAATATACTCCATCGTCAGCGGATGCAATATTGATGAAAACGAATAAAATAATTCTCATTGAATTCAAGGGAGGATTTGAACGCAAAATTTCGGAAGATAATTTTGACCGTGAAAAATGTAGATGTGAAAAAATAAATGATGTATGTGAGAATTATGCAAGTCTTTTAAAAAGCAATTTGAAAAATATAAGAAAGGAACTGACAGCAAATTTATTAAAAAAGGCAGCAGAGAGCCGCTGGACGTTGGAGCATCATCTTTTACCAGAAGTATATAAAGATAATTTGTATCCGGATTTTCAGGTAAATTATATTATTGTAATGGATAAGGTAAAAGAAAATCCTGTAGATGCTATGGAACAAATCATGGATGAGTGGGCAAACATACATAGAAAAGATAATTTTTATGAACAAATGGATAAGTCTGTGAAGTATTTGTATTGCGAAAGCCGTTTCAAAAAGAAAGCATTCTACGATAAAGTTGAAGTATACTCTGTTCAGGAATTTGAGCAGATGATATCATGAACGGATTCATTCATTTCGAAAATATGAGTTGAAATGATATAAGATTCCCTGTACTTTGAATAGACATCTGATAGATGTTTTAAAATCAAAGTATGGGGATTTTTGAATATATTTAATGACGCCTCTGTCCTGCGTTATGCAGAAAGAGCAGGGGCGAGAAGTCTGGTGCATATGGCTGCACCATATATAAAAGACTACCGTATACAATATGCAATTTTGAATGATTATAGTCTGTTTTTTGAATTAAATGGTGCTAAAAGACTAAAAACAAGCGCTTTTGTAAATATGGCAGAACAGATACTTGCATTGGCAATATATAAAAATATTTGGCCTAAACATTATGATAAAGTTACATCGGGAGAAAGTTCTGACTTTTTCTATACGGAGATAACAGAAAGTAAAGAGCTTGCAGAATTGCTTGTTGATCCGGAACATCCATTCCTATTATATGAGAATTTATGTTATTTGGGATATAGTCGGGAAAAATTGATTTATAATATAATAAATTATATAAAAGATGAGGAGCCGTTTTATAGCAAAAGTGATGTTATAAGTTCATTTCCAAGTGATGAATTTCATATTGCAGCAGTGCATGAGTTCGCGGAAAATGAAGTGCCAAAAGAAGAAATCGGACACAATATAGATGAAATTGTAAGACTATTGACGGCAATTACACGATATTATATAAGAAGTAACACTGTTGATATGAGTAATATATTAGAAAAACGTGATATTCATTTATGCTTGCGAACATTGGCTGCTTTATCGGAAGGAGAGTGGAAGAAATATATAAATAATGTAAAAAAAGAACTACGATGGCATTGGGATTCAGAAAATAGAAATACATTCAATATATTTAAAAATTGTTTGAACATTGAGTTTGTTGCAACCAGAACTGACTGGACCGAAAAAGAAATTGAAATCTTCGTCTATGGAACTAACGATACTGAAAAATATAAAGGAATCCATTTGCATGCGAAGAATTCCGATGGAAAGCCGATAGTAATCGACCTGGAAGAGAGCATACGTCAGAGAAATATCCAGAAAGTTATTCCGAATATAACAGCATAGAATTACTTTCAGATGCTATATTTGAATTAAATGAATTACCAGATAATTACAATGATATTGCAGATAGCATATTAGTTCCAATGGCAAGAGACTCTTTGTTAAATTCTTTGGATGATATTTTGGTATCTATGGGATATAACAAAATGGGATTGGCGAAGAAAATGCAGTAATTTAATTTTGAAGAATTTATGTTTTTTCAATGTGTGGTTTCTTATATAAAATAATGATCTACTATACTATATAAATTCTTACCAAAAACAGACGTTTCGCCGTCTGTTTTTGTCGTTATCGTCAAAATTCAACTTTTTTTGGACAAATTTTGTTGCCTTACTTTCCACATAAGTAAAAATACGATATAATTTCTTCATGTACAGAAAAGCAGAAGAAAAATACAAGCGGTTTTGTACAGGTGGAAGGGAAGAAAGATATTTTGAGTTCGGAAAATACGAAGAAGAATATGGAATATAATCAAAATTTAATCGGGAGAGCGTGAGAGCAATTCTTTAAAGATGATGTGAAGTGTATGATTAGTTGTCTGTTAATCTATTGCATAATCCTTATGTGATCGCGGTTCTTTTTATGAGTGTTTTTATAAACAATACAGCATAATTCAAATTATGCAAGAAATATATGAGTAATAAAGTATGGGAGAGAAAAAATGAGTAAAGGGGAAAGAACGTATGTATAGAAAAGATTCTACAGGATGGATAAAACATGTGGATTTTATCATCTTGGACTTGATCTGCTTGCAGGTGGCGTTCGTTCTGGCGTATGTGTTAAGCGGATATGGGGCTAATCCATACCAGCTAATTCTTTACAGAAATATGGCTGTCTTTATGGAAGTAGCAGATTTGGTAGTGCTGTTTGCAATGGGAACATTGAAAAACGTTCTGAAAAGAGGGTACTATAAAGATTTTGTTGTAACAGCACAGCATGGAGTAATTCTTGGAGCATGTTTATTGCTTTATTTGTTTATGCTTCAGGAAGGACAGCAATATTCCAGACTGGCATTGGTACTGAATATCGTTATCTATATTCTACTTACTTATCTGGTAAGAGAGCTGTGGAAACATTTACTTAGAAAGAAAATGGAAGATGGTGAAAATCGTTCATTACTTCTTGTTGTTTCAGCAGATGTAGTGAGTGCAGTAGTAGAGAGCATGAAAGAGCATAATTATGCCCGGTATAAGATTGCTGGAATTGCTGTTATAGATAAGGAAATGACAGGAAAGTATATTGATGGTGTGAAAGTAGTTGCCAATATGGAAAATGCTGCTGAATATGTCTGTAAGGAATGGATTGATGAAGTTCTGATTGTGACATCCGGTGTAGTTCCATATCCAAAAGAACTGATCGAGCAGTTTACGGAAACCGGAGTAACTGTTCATCTGAATCTTGCAAAGGTACGAAGCGTGCCGGGGAAAAAACAGTTTGTAGAAAAGGTTGGAGATTATACAGTATTGACTACCAGTATTAACTATGCATCTACAAGAGATCTGATGCTGAAACGACTGATGGATATTGCCGGAGGTTTGGTAGGATGCTTGATTACCGGAATCTTGTTTATATTTGTTGCACCAGCAATTTACATAGCATCACCGGGACCGATTTTCTTTGCACAGGAACGTGTAGGAAAGAATGGAAAGAGATTTAAAATGTATAAGTTCCGAAGCATGTATATGGATGCAGAAGAACGTAAGGCTGAACTGATGAAAGATAACAAACTGGGTGATGAAAAGATGTTCAAATTGGATTTTGACCCACGAGTTATTGGAAATAAGATTCTTCCAGATGGAACACATAAGACTGGTATTGGGGATTTTATCAGAAGAACAAGCATTGATGAATTTCCGCAGTTTTTTAACGTGTTGAAAGGCGATATGTCGATTATAGGTACTCGCCCACCCCTTATTTCTGAAACAAATTTGTATGAGCTTCACCATCGTGCAAGATTGGCAATTAAGCCTGGAATCACTGGCATGTGGCAGGTAAGCGGACGAAGTAATATTACCAATTTTGAAGAAGTAGTTCGTCTTGATAAAGAGTATATCACAAATTGGAACATTGGGCTAGATATAAAAATATTGTTTAAAACGATATTGGTAGTCTTTAAGAAAGATGGCTCAATGTAAATCCCACAAGCAGCTTATTTTATAGAGGGAATAAACTGCAAAAGGATAAAAATAAAAGATTGCATTTAAAAGAGGAAGTTATGAATAAAAGGAAAAATAATAGTTCTCCACTTAAAATTGCAGTTCTTGGACATAAGACAATTCCGAGTCGCCAAGGTGGAATTGAAATTGTAGTTGAAGAATTAACAGTTCGTATGGCAAAACTGGGACATAAAATAACAGTATATAACCGTAGCGGACATCATGTAAGTGGTAAAGAATTTGATGGAAAGAAGTTAAAAGAATATAAAGGAATCCGAATGAAATATGTACCGACAATAGATAAAAAAGGATTAGCAGCAATGAGTGCTTCCTTTTTTGCAGCGGTGGCGGCAGCGTTTGGAAAATATGATGTGGTGCATATCCATGCAGAAGGTCCTGCCTTTTTCTGTTGGATACCAAAACTTTTTGGCAAGCGTGTAATCAACACTATCCACGGTTTGGACTGGGATCGCGAGAAGTGGCGCGGAAGCGTTGCATCCAAGTTCATTCGTGGCGGCGAAAAGAATGCCGTGAAATATGCGGACGAAATCATTGTTCTGAGCAAAGGCGTGCAGAAGTATTTCATGGAGACCTACGGAAGGGAGACACATTTTATCCCTAATGGTGTCAATCGGCCAGAGGTTCGGGAAGCAAAGCTAATCAAGGATCATTTTGGACTGGAAAAAGATTCCTACATATTGTTCCTTGGTCGTCTGGTGCCAGAAAAGGGTATTCGATATCTGGTTGAGGCCTTCAAGAATGTTAAGACGGATAAAAAGCTGGTCATCGCAGGCGGCTCCAGTGATACGGATTCCTTTATGGAGGAATTGAAAGACCTGGCGAAGGGTGACGATCGGATTCTCTTTACTGGGTTTGTGCAGGGAGCAATGCTGGATGAACTATACAGCAATGCTTACATTTACACGTTGCCGTCTGATCTGGAAGGAATGCCGCTAAGTCTACTGGAAGCAATGAGCTACGGCAATTGCTGTTTGGTTTCGGATATTCCGGAGTGCGCAGAGGTTGTGGAAGATAAGGCATTGATTTTCAAAAAGTCAGATGTAGAGGACTTGCGAGAAAAATTGCAAGATGCCTGTGACCATCCTGAAATGGTTATGAAAATGAAGAATCAGGCAGCTGACTTTATCTGCGAGAAATATAACTGGGATGATGTCGTAAAAGAAACGATGAAACTGTACAGGAGAAAATAATAGATGAGAGTATTGATAATAAATAAATTTCTATATCCAAACGGTGGATCAGAAACCTACATATTTAAGCTGGGTGAGGCGCTGGAGCAGCACGGACATGAGGTTCAGTACTTCGGTATGGAGCATGAAGGCCGCTGCGTGGGCAACCGGGTCAATGCTTATACATCTGATATGGACTTCCACGGCGGCAGCAAACTGAGCAAGCTGACCTACCCCATCAAAACTATCTACAGCAAGGAAGCAAGAGTGCAGCTGAGAAAAGTTCTGGACGACTTCAAGCCGGATATCTGTCACCTGAACAATTTTAACTACCAGCTGACACCTTCCATCATTCTGGAAATCGTGAAGTGGCGCAAGGAGACCGGAAGAGATTGTAAGATCATCTTTACGGCACATGACTACCAGCTGGTCTGCCCGAACCACATGCTGAATAATCCGAATACTCACCAGAACTGTGAGAAGTGCCTCGGCGGCCATTTCGTGAACTGTATGAAAGGCAAGTGCATCCACGGCTCAACGGCGAAGTCAGCCATCGGCATGATGGAAGCGGAGTTCTGGAAGTGGAAAGGTACCTATAAGTACATTGACACCATGATCTGTTGCTCTGAGTTTATGAAGAGCAAGATGGACAGCAACCCGCTGTTTGCAACGAAGACTGTGGCAATGCACAACTTCATCGACAAGGTGGAGTGGAAAGAGACGGAGAAAAAAGACTATGTCCTTTACTTTGGTCGCTTCTCCGAGGAGAAAGGCATCGGCACACTCATCAAAGTCTGCAAGGATCTGCCGGATGCACAGTTCATCTTCGCTGGCACCGGTCCTCTGGAAGAGACGGTAAATGGTATTAAGAACATCAAGAACGTTGGCTTCCAGAAAGGCGAGGCACTGGAAAAGCTCATCCGTGAGGCACGGTTCTCCATCTACCCGTCTGAGTGGTATGAGAACTGCCCGTTCTCCGTGATGGAATCCCAGATGTACGGCACGCCGGTGCTGGGAGCGAACATTGGCGGTATTCCAGAACTGATTCAGGTTGGCAAGACCGGCGAGCTGTTCGAGAGTGGTAATGCTGAAGATCTGAAGAAGAAGATCAAGAAGCTCTGGGGTGATAAAAAGCTGTGTGAACAGTATAGCAAGAACTGTAAGGACATCAGCTTCGATACCATTGATGAGTATTACGAGAAAATTATGAAAGCTTATAGATAAAAAGAGAGATAGAGGTATTAGAAAATGGCTAACAATAACGAAAAGAAACTGAATGGTACGGTCATCGTCACTTATCGCTGCAACGCTCGTTGCTCCATGTGCAACCGTTATAAAGCACCTTCCAAGCCGGAAGAGGAAATCAGCATCGAAACCATCAAGAAGCTGCCGAAGATGTACTTCACCAACATCACCGGTGGCGAGCCGTTCATCCGTACCGACCTGAAAGATATCGTGCGTGAGCTGTATAAGAAGTCTGATCGTATCGTTATTTCCACGAACGGATTTTTCACTGACCGTATCGTTGATCTGTGTAAGGAGTTCCCTCAGATCGGTATCCGTATCTCTATCGAGGGTCTGGAACAGACTAACAATGAGATCCGTGGTCTGCAGAACGGCTACCAGCGTGGTTATGGCACACTGAAAAAGCTGCGTGAGATGGGCATGAAGGATGTCGGCTTCGGTATGACCGTTCAGGACAAGAACGCTCCTGACCTGGTTCCGCTGTACAAGATCTCCGATGAGATGGGCATGGAGTTTGCAACCGCCTCGCTGCATAACAGCTTCTACTTCGTTGAGGCAAAGAATATCATCCATGATCGTCCGATGGTGGCAAAGAACTTTGAGAATCTGGTCAATGAACTGCTCCGCAGCAACAGCCCGAAGAAGTGGTTCCGTGCATACTTTAACCACGGCCTGATCAACTACATCTACGGCCAGAAGCGTCTGCTGCCTTGCGACATGAGCTTCGATACCTTCTTTATCGACCCGTATGGCGATGTCATGCCTTGCAATGGCACCAAGGATAAAGAAGTCATGGGCAACCTGAACAATCAGACTTGGGACGAGTTGTGGAACAGCCCGGAAGCAGAGAAGGTTCGTGCAAAAGTTCGTTGCTGCGACCGTGACTGCTGGATGATTGGTTCTGTGAGCCCGGCTATGCACAAGTATATCTGGAAACCGGCTACTTGGGTTCTGGTTCACAAGTTCAAGGCTCTGTTTACCAAGCATCCGTACAGCATGTATGAGCTGAAGATTTGCCGTGATTACCGCGACGGCAAAGTTACTAAAGAGAATCTGGATAAGTGCAGCACCTGCGATATGAACTGCGTGATCAACAACGGTTTGAGTGAAGCTTCTAAGGAGCAGCTGAAGCATAAGACCGGTGAGGAAATTGTGGATGCCGATATCGCACAGCAGATGGAGACGAAGTAATGAGTGAAAAAACAGCGGTAAGAACAAGAGAAAAATGCGGACTCAATTATTTTAGCTTGAATTATGAAGAAAATGAAGAGGGTAGAATATTTCTAGAAGAAGTAAACGTACAAAGGAAAAAATTATGATTGTATTATCTGATTGTCTAACAAATAAAATTGATGAAGGATGCTTAAAGGTGGCTAATAGTCTTACAAAGAGACTGAAAAAAGCAGATGCTAGCACCATGGTTATTTCTTTTGAACGTAAACCGGATTATTCTGATATTCACATGTCATTGAACAAATTTTTTTTGAATGAGCGCTTATGTGAGATAATGCACCAAAAGAAAGAACCTGTTTTATATATACCATTTGCATCTAACACGACGGCAAGTTGTTTGCGTACATTCATTCTTTCTTTTTTTTCAAAAAGAAAAGAGGGAGTTTTATTCGCGTTGAGGTATCAAATGAATCCCCTAGCAAAGCTGTTTTTAATTCTGAGTGGCGCAAAAGTAATAGCTTTGTCGGAGGCATCTTACCAGTTTTATAAAAAAATAGTTGGCAATAGGGCTTTCTATTTAAAGACAGGAATTGATACAGAGACATTCGTTCCAGTAGATGATAAAAAGAAAATACTTCTTCGAGAAAAGTACCATATTCCAACTAATAAACAAGTTGTTTTACATGTTGGGCACTTAAAAGGCGGTCGAAATGTTGACAAACTAGCAGAAATTAATAATCAATATCATATTATACTGGTAGTTAGTTCGGTCACAGAATCTGAGAAGGATAGCTCAATTAGAACTTTGCTTGAAAATAGAGGTAACGTGACCATAATAGATTCTTATTTGCAAAGTATTCAGGAAATATATCAATTAGCAGATGTCTATTTGTTTCCCGTAATGGATATCGAAAATTGTATTGATGTTCCATTGTCCGTTCTTGAGGCAGCTTCTTGTAACTTGCCGATTGTAACAACAGAATATGGAGAACTGACTGCTTTTAGAGAACAAGAGGGTTTTCTTTTTATCGATGCGTTAGATTCGGATTCATTAAACCAGGCATTGGAAAAGGCATTGTTAAAGACAGAAGTCAATAACAGACAAGCAGTGTTGGAATATGATTGGAAGAATTCTATTGATAATCTTCAGAGGATAATTAATATAGGAGAATAGATTAATGGGTAAAAGAGTTGCTTTGATTGGCTTGGATGGTTCTGGTAAGTCTGCAAATATTGAAAAGATGAAACGGGATTCTGATTATTCAGATTATAATTTTTTATGGGTTCGTTGGAAACCAACGCTCTTAAAGCCGGTTTATATGTTGATGGAAAAAAAGGTATCTGATAAGAATAAGAACATCAAGATGAATGTCCAAGTTGACGGAAAATGCGGAGTAAAGCAGGCGGAATTAAATGCTGATTATAATACTAAGGCTGGTTTAAAGGGAAAAATATTTAGAAATCCCATAATGCGAGGAACGTGGATGTTTTTTGCGCTGGTAGATTATTTTTTTCAATTTCACATAAAAACGTTATCTTTTATATTGACGGATAAAAATATAATTTTTGACCGTTTTTATCTTGACTTGTTTGTTGATCAGGGAATTAATTTCGGTTTTTCTCCAGATAGAATTAGTAAGGAAATACAAAAATATAGATTTCTTTTTCCACGAATGGATAATTATGTATATATTCGCGTATCTCCTGAAACCTGCTATAAGCGAAAAAATGATATTCCCAATATGGACTATTTGAACAAGCGCTATGAGATTTATGAATTCCTGGCAAAAGGAAATAAATGGATTACAGTTGATGGAGAACAGCCTTTTGAAAAAGTGAACTCTCAGATTAAAAAAGTAGTTTTAGACTGATAAATATTTGTTTGGAGGCGCATAAAAATGGATACAAAAAAGAAAACGATCATGATCATTTTGGATGGGCTTGATTATACATATATTGAAAAAAATCTTGATAAATTCCATTTCTTCAAAAAATTATATGATAATAAAAAACTGTGTCCTTTAGAATCAGTAGTTCCAGCGGATTCGATTCCGTCTTGGACTACTATATATACGGGGCTCAATCCAGCAGAACATGGAGTGCTTGAATCAATTGATTACCTTGACTTCAAAAATAAAGTTAAAGGAGATTACTCTGTTATTCAAGGGCACTCGTTTTGGGATGTATTGAGTGAAGAAGGAAAAAAAGTATTCATTTTTAATCCATTTATGGCATATCCAGCTTGGAATGTTAATGGATTGATGATTTGTGGTCCCGTGTTTGAGGGCGGAGATGTTAGCACAAATCGCCCTGATTTAGTAGATATGAAGACTATGCCTTCTATTGGAGGAATGGTTGACCACCCGACTGACAAAGAAATGCCAAAGTTTTTTGAGAATACAATGGAATTATCACAGAGGCAGTTTGATACTTTCCATAAGTATTTTAAGAAGGATCAATATGATTTTGCTTTTCTGGGTGTTACCACACCAGATCGAATGCAGCATTTTCTATGGCGGTATACCGACCAAAGTGACAGAACTTATCCTGGAAAGAACAAACTTCAGAACTCCATTCTTGAGATGTATAAGTTAATGGAAAAAAATGTAAAAAGAATAATGGATGAGTATGGAAGTGAATACAATATTATTGTTATCAGTGACCACGGACACGGTAAACGCTGTGAAAAAACATTTTATATTAATCAATGGTTAATTAGTCAGGGGATAATCAAGGACAAGAGCAAGAAAAAAAGAGCGGTCGAGTACGCCAAAAACTCTATGTTTAGATTTTTGGCTACTTTTCATATTGTTGAGTCAGGTACTAAATTCTTTAAGCAGTTTAAGTTTGCACATAAGGTAAAGAACGCAGATTATGTTTTTTCGGATAAAAAGCAGAAAGTGTACGCACCCAAATTTGATGGCTGTAATCCATTCGGTGGAATTATGGTAAATCGATCTGAGTTTGATTCTGACGAAGAATATGAAGTAATGCGACAGAAGATTATTGATGGACTATTGCAAATTGAAGATCATGGTCAACCTATAATGATTTGGGTGAAAAGGCGTGAAGAAATCTATGAAGGTGCGAAAGTAGAAAATTATCCAGATATTGTATATAGAATGAAACCGGAATATGGTGTAGATCGTGGCTTGTATGGAAAAAAATTGTTTGGAATTAATGCAATGCATGAAGTACTCTCAGGAGGTCACCAATTCCTCGGCGTTATCATGGGTAATAGGGATGATGTGAAAACTGTGAGAAGTGTACTTAATATGCATAATTATATTATTAGAATTAATCGGGGAAAGAGCAATGCCTAAAATTAGCATAATTGTTCCAATCTACAATGTAGAAAAATATTTAGATAGATGTGTGAGGTCACTTTGTAACCAGACATTGCAAGACATTGAGATTATCCTAGTAGATGATCAGTCACCGGATGACTGTCCAAGGATGTGCGATGAATATGCGAAACAGGATTCTCGAATCATAGTTATTCATAAAAAGAATGGTGGACTGGGATACGCACGCAATTCAGGAATGAAGATTGCGACTGGCGAATATATAGCATTTGTAGATTCGGATGATTATGTTGATTTAGATATGTTTGAATCAATGTATAATTCTGCAAAAAAATATGATGCAGATTTTGTTCGCGTCGACAATTATAAGGAACGCACGGATGGTGCAGTCTTGAATCAAAACTATGTGCCACCTATGCATGAGGGGGTTTATAATCAACAAGAATTGCGAGAGAAATTATTATATACACAGTTGGGTTTAAATCCTTCGGATGACGGTTCAAAGTATGTTTCCTGCAGTGTGTGGAGAAATATATATAGGAAAGCAATAATAGATAGTTTGAAATTGCAGTTTGTTTCAGAACGAGATTTGATATCTGAAGATATTCCTTTTAATATTGATTTTATGATGAGTTGTGAGAGGGCTGCAGTTATTAATCGAAAATTTTATCATTATATTGTTAACGAGAAGTCACTAACGCAGACATATAAAACAGATAGATTTGCTAAAGAACTAGTACTATATTATGAATTGATTAGACGTAGCAAAGAGTGTGGAATATACGAGAATTGTAAATTGAGGCTTGAGAGGCACCTATTGACAAGATTGCGTATGTGTATAAAAAGCGAAATGGTTGGTAATAAGAACTCTACAGTAGCGAAGAAAAACATACGAATAATGATAAATGATACAACTATTAGAAAAATAATCAGTACGTATCCGATTTTTCAAATGCCAATAAAGTATAGATTTGTGACATGGTGCGTGAAGTGGAGATGGATTACCCCATTATGGTTGATAAAAGAATATCTCTAAAAGTAAAGGTGCAAAAATGAAGGTAATGAAGACGATCGTTGGGGCAGAGCAGCCTAAAAAAGAACAGTTAAAGCAGCTTGAAACAGTTATAAACGATGTAGTGTTGCAGGAAGTTATAAATAAGACTCCGCTGACAAAAGAAAAAATGTTGCGAAAATTATTACTCGAAGCAATAAAAAACGGCAGAAAGAACTTTGCTATTGGATGTTAAAGGCAAAAGGGTGAGGAGATAATTCATGGGAGTCAAAGAAGTTTTAAAGAAAATTGCATATGGAAAAAGATACTCATCTGAAACATATATAGATTATCTCCGAAGAATCGGTGTGAAAATAGGTGAGGATTGTACTATATATGTCCCATCCAAAACATTGATTGATGAACAGTATCCATGGATGATAACAATTGGAAATCATGTGCGTATCACTGAGGGGGTTAAAATATTAACACATGATTACTCTTGGTCGGTGCTCAAGCTATATGAGGGTGTTTCAGAGAATCCGGGAGCTATATTAGGAGCGAGCGGTACAGTGGAAATTGGTGATAATGTGTTCATCGGAATGAACACTATTATCACCAGAAATGTTGAAATTGGTAACAATGTAATCATTGGTGCAGGGAGCGTTGTCACTTCTAGTTGTGATCACAATGGCGTGTATGCAGGTGTGCCAGCAAAACGAATTATGTCAATAGATGAATATTATGAAAAAAGAGAACGAGCACAATTCAATGAAGCCAAAGAACTTGCTGTTGAGTATTTTGATAGATATGGAAAAAGACCCGGGAAAGAAGTGTTCCATGAGTACTTTATGCTATTTGAAACGGCTGAAGAGGCACAAAAAAATGATGTATTTAGAAATAAAATCGCATTATGCAAAAATGAACTGGATACTGTTGAATATATGCGTGCACATAAAGCAATGTTTTCTTCCTATGATGAGTTTATAGAAAAATGTTTTGAGAAATGTACTAATTGCGTAAAGGAACAAAGCGAATGAAGATTAAAATTTCAACAATACATGCTGTATTAGTATATTTACTTGTCTTTTTTTCAACAACATATATTTCATACAATCCCATAAAGTATTTCCTCCTTGTTGTAGTAGCAATGATGATAGCATCAAATATTAAGATTTTGTCTAGGAATACTTATCGAGGACTGAATGTCGGCATAGCCTTCTTTTGTTTAGCGACACTGATCGTATCGTATATTAATAGGAATGGCTACACGGATAGGAATCCGTTTTTGGCAGCTATTGTTTTTACGGCAACATTAGTGGAATTTGTGTTAACAGTGGAAATGTTTTGTCAACGAGAGGAAATGCAGAATCTAATTAAGGTTTTTTATCGAATGACCCTATTAGTTGTGATAGCTACAGATTTTTTGATACTGTTTACAACTATTCATCTACAATATGGAGGAGATGTGTTTCTTGTAGGAACAAAATTTCAAGTGGTTTATATGCATTTTTATCTTATTTCATTTTTCATTGCTGATAAAAATGTTAGACTGCGAACAGTTAGAGAAAGTTCACTTAATAATGCAATTCTAGTTTTATTTTTTATAATGACAATGACAATATCTATAGAATTGGGGGCGGCTACTGGTATAGTGGGTACTGTTGCGTTGCTGCTGTTTTTATGGCTGAATGAAAAAAATATTGGACTCTTTTTAAGCGGTAAGATTTTTTTTGTCGCTTTGATGGCAAGTCTGCTTTTTGCAGTTTTTGTTGAGGTGATTCTTTCTAACAGTGTGGTTACATATGTCATAACACAATTACTAGGTAAAGATGTTACATTATCATTTAGAACTTTGATCTATTCAATGCTTCCTAATATCATGAAGGGTCACTGGCTTTGGGGATTTGGATATGGTACGGGATATGAAGTGTTAATGAGGTACGGAATAGTAGATACGCAGAATGGCATATTTGATTGGATACAGCAAATAGGAGTTTTTGGAACAATGCTGCTGGCTATATGGCTATGTATTGCAATGAAACAACCGAAGAATCTTTGCAACATAAACCATAGTGATGTCAGATCACTAACAGCGTTGGCATATGTGTTTGTCTTACTGGCAACTGTCGAAATAACATTTTCATCAAAATTTTTGGCAATCATCGTGCTGCTTTACGGAATTAAAATGCAAAGAATTCGGGAAGGGGAAATAGCTGAATGACGTGGAAGAAAAAGATAAAAAAATTGTTACCCGATAAGTTGGTATACAGTTACAATGTGATAAGGACTGTTCCGGAATATCTGAAGGCGTTAAAGGACAAATCTCAAATTCCGGATATTAAATTTTATTCGGATGAAGAAACAGTGTCATTAATTGTCAAGGAGCGGAAATCACTTAGCCGATTTGGTGATGGAGAGTTTATGTGGATGTCAGGTGAGCGCATCTCTTCTTTTCAAGACTATTCAGCTGAGTTTGCGAGAGATTTGACTTTGGCATTTAAAAACGATAATGAAAACTTATTGGTTGGAATTCCTCACGGAGTGTTTGATTCATCCAAATGCAATCTTTATGCGAAAATGCATTGGAGAATTATTCGTGCCAATTTTCTTTCCCGACTAGTGAAATTTATGGATGTAAACAGGGTGTATAGTGATGCGAGCATAACAAGACCATATATTGATTATAGAGATAGAAATTATAGTGCCAAGATCTTCGATTTGTTGAAGAGAATATGGGATAAAAGAGATGTAGTTATCGTCGAAGGCGAAAAAACAAAATTGGGGATGGGCAACGACTTGTTTGATAATGCAACTTCTATAAAGAGGATTATTTGTCCGGCAGAAAATGCATATAGCAAGCTAGAAGCTATAAAATCTTCAATAAGATTGAATGTGGAAAAGGATACGTTGATTTTAGGTGCATTAGGACCTACAGCTTCTATTCTAGCGTCGCAGTTGTGTGATGAGGGATATCAATTTGTGGATATTGGACATGTTGATGTTGAATATATGTGGTATCTAAGACATGCAATTTTAAGGGAAACCATTGAAGGAAAGTATGTTAATGAGAGTGGCGTGAAAACTTGTTCAGATGTTTATGATAATGATAGCACATATATCAATTCCATCATTGATAGAGTCTTATCGTGATTAAAAAGTAATCTTTATGTGAAAGGGGGTAATCGTCAATGGGGAAATCAGTTTCAAGAAATTCGGCTTTTAGCATGATTAATAAAGGGTTATCCGTCGTTTTTCCTCTAGTGACGGTTTCTTATATATCACGAGTTTTAGGAGCGGCAGGAATTGGAGAAGTTTCCTCAGCACAAAACCTGGCGACTTATTTTAGCATGGCAGCTGCGCTAGGAATCCCTTCTTATGGTGTAAGAGCAATTGCTCAATCAAAAAGAGATGAAAATAGTTGTAACAAAACTTTTTCGGAACTTTTTACGATTAATTTCATATCCTCCATTATAGCAACCGTTGTATATCTGATCACCGCATTCTGTTTTAAGATTAATAATTCGAATACGGCACTGGCATTGATTTTCTCTAGTATTATCGTATTTAATGTTATTAATATTGAATGGGTTTATCAAGGCTATGAAGAATATGAATATATTATGATTCGTAGCCTTGTTATAAAAATAGTATCCATTTTGTTGCTTTTTATTTTTGTCAGGAAAAAAAGTGATTTAGTTGCATATGCTTTTATTATTTGTTTCGGTAGCATTGGAAATTATGTTTTGAATTTTATCAATCTAAAAAGGTATGTGAAATTAAGCTTTTGCAATATCTCCTTGAAAAAACACATTAGACCTATTATGACGTTTTTCGTTTCTGTTATCGCCATTGAGATATATTCTTTACTTGATGTGTCAATGCTTACAGTGATGTCTAATGCTACAAGCGTAGGATACTATTCTAATTCTACGAAAATTGTTAAAGCTGTTGCAAATACGTTAACAGGTATTTCCGCTGTTTTGATGCCTAGATTTAGTTATCTTTTTAGCGAGGATAATAAAAGTGAGATAAAAAAGTTGTCAAGACAGTTTCTCAATGTAACTTTTTTAATATCTGTACCGTGTTGTTGTGGAATAATATTGGTCGCAGACCAAATTGTGGAAGTGCTTTTTGGCGTTGAGTTTTTGCCGGCTATTAGTACGATTAGAATTTTATCAATTCTTATTGTATTGATGCCATTGTCTGGTGGGGTTTTTTGTCAGCTGTTGCTCACCGCTGGTAAAGAAAAAAGTTATTTAGCTTGTGTCTTAATTGGAACAGTCGTCAATGCAGTATTAAATTACCTGTTAATTCCTACTCTTACACAAAACGGAGCTGCGATTGCCTCTGTCATAGCTGAATTTACTGTATCCATAAGCATGATTGTAGCAACAAGAAGAACGATTAAAGTCAATATGTGTTGTAGAGATGTTTTTTCAATATTAACATCAGCGTTCGTCATGTCGCTCACGCTTGTTTTATGCCATAAACTATTTTTTGGACAAGCTGTATGGATGAGACTGCTTGTTGAGATTGTAATAGCTGTTTTGGTGTATTTTTTTTGTGTGTTTATGCTGAAAAACAGTGCTTCCAGTAAAATTATCAGAATGATAAAAAAATAATACGATTTTTTTGATCGTGATTCTATGTGGAGGGATGTTAAAAATCGTGTCAATTTCGCTGCACATGGGAACAGATGTAGTGAGAGAAAACTTCTTATTGGTCATGGTAGCTATTACGATGGCAATATGCAGTATGGCATATGAGGCTGTTGTAAGAGTTGCGCCATGGATGGTGGGAAAGAAAAAAGTAAAGGAATAACGAAAAATGGGAAAGTATTTTGGAACGGACGGCTTCCGTGGTGAAGCCGGAATTACATTAACAGCAGACCATGCCTACAAAGTAGGCCGATTCCTGGGTTGGTATTACAATGCTTTACGTGAGCGCAATGGAGATACCGACCCCGCCCGTATCGTCATCGGCAAGGATACTCGTCGGAGTTCGTACATGTTCGAATACAGCTTGGTCGCGGGCCTGACAGCCTCCGGGGCGGATGCCTACCTGCTGCATGTTACGACTACCCCGTCCGTGGCCTACATTGCCCGCGTGGATGATTTCGACTGTGGCATTATGATTTCCGCCAGCCACAACCCCTACTACGACAATGGAATCAAACTGATCGACTGCTACGGCGAGAAAATGCCGGAGGAGACCCTGCTGCTGGTAGAGGACTACATCGATGGCAAGCTCCATGTATTTGACAAGGACTGGCCGGAGCTGCCTTTCGCTCATCGTGAGCATATCGGCTGCACTGTGGATTATGTGGCCGGACGCAACCGTTACATGGGTTATCTGATCTCTCTGGGTATCTATTCCTTCAAAGGTGTCAAGGTCGGCCTGGACTGCGCCAATGGTTCCAGCTGGAATATCGCTAAGAGCGTTTTCGATGCCCTGGGTGCTGATACCTATGTCATAAATAACAAACCGAATGGCACGAACATCAACACCAATGCTGGCTCTACGCATATTGAGGGTCTGCAGAAGTTCGTGGTGGAGAAGGGCCTGGACGTTGGCTTTGCCTTCGATGGTGACGCTGACCGCTGCCTGTGCGTGGACGAAAAGGGCAATGTGATCACCGGTGACCACATCCTGTACATCTACGGCTGCTACATGAAGGAGCGTGGCAAGCTGCTGACCAATA
>OLNJ01000912.1_pt1 | contig 19551 bp, 31 predicted proteins | sample 1672191 | NCBI WGS metagenome assembly OLNJ01 (sample SAMEA3136657, study PRJEB25190) | human gut metagenome | biome: human gut; feature: human-associated habitat; material: faeces | place: Austria | collected 2013 | reverse complement strand
TACAATCAACTATGAGAGTTATGTTAAATGGTGTTATTCGGATTATGCCAAACAGAAAGGCTGGGAGAAAACTCTTGAAAATGCGATAAGTGCCGAAATTGAGGTTTTTATGCCTATCCCTAAGTCAGATAGCAAAAAGAAGAAAGAAGCGAAATTAAGCGGTAAAATACGTCCTACAGTGAAGCCTGATAACGACAATATCGCTAAGAGTGTGCTAGATGCCTTGAATGGATTAGCATATGGCGATGATAAGCAGATTGTTGAGTTGAAGGTTAGGAAGTATTACGGTGTAGAACCTTATGTATATGTTAAATTGATTGAGTTGGAGGGATAAGAAATGAAGATATGTGAGTATTTAAAAAAGAATGGAATGACTATCACAGCTTTAGCATTAAAAATAGGGATATCCGATTCTTCATTGCGAAATTTAATAAGAGGAGGAAGTGTATCAACACACATCATTGAGAAAGTTCAGAAGCTTGGATTAACCGTTGACGGTGTTGAGATGGTAGAGAATGTCGACAATTTGCCGACTATATTAGAAGTTATGGAGCGAGAGGGATTAACACAGTATGGATTTGCTATTAAATATGGTGTTAGCCACACCAACATCAACTACATGTTACGAAAGGGGTATCGAGGAGCAAGTCATGAATTGGCAGATCATTTACGCAAACAAGGGGTATATGTGCCGGTTAGAACCTATTTAGTTCCACCGCAGGGTAGTGGTGAGAAGTTCTACGGCGAGCCTAAAGCTAAGGTAGTTAAAGAACCTAAAACTTTTCTCAAACCATTTCAGATTCAAGCTATCAGAAGTCTAGGTAATACCGTTGTTAGGAAGAAAGGTGAAAAGAAAGATGTTCGTACACCGGATATGATTGTTAAAGAATTTGAGAAGTTTGGATTGAGGGTAAAGGTTAGAGAATTTTCAAATCTGTACGGCATGGATGATGATAGAGATACGCATTATGTGGTGGAGTTAGAAAGTTAAATTTAAGAGGTGAAGTGATGGGAATCAAAATAGAATGTGAGAAGTGTGAAAGCAAAGAAATTTCAATAGATGTTGAGGTAGAAAATAAACGAATCGTTGTTTTGTGTAAAAAATGTGGAGAAGCAACTATAGTTCCATTAGCAGTTAATAGACGTTGGTGGTAGTTAAAATACAAATTTTAAATATGTTAAGGAGGTATTATATGAACCATGTAAAACTTGAATTGACAGATGAAGAATTAGAAGAATTGGAGTTTTTTGTTGGAAGTGTGTCGCCATCCACATTGGAATATTTTTGCAATCACTTAGGATTGAATAAGACAAGACCTTTACAAATGTCGTTTAATAAACTGTTCTCTGAACTACATAAAAGTTTAGAGGATAGAGATAAATAAAATTAGACTTTTATGTACGTTTTAGGAGGAAAATTGATGGAGATTAAAGTATTCAGAATGAACGATTGTGATATTGTAGCATCGCATTTAAGTGTCGAAGAAACAAATGAATGGTATAGCAAAGAATATGACAACAACGAATTAGAAGATGTTGAAGAGTTAGGCATCGATACTAATTATATGTGGTATGCTCTCAAAGATGGAGAAGAATATGAGTTAGCTTATTGTGACAAGTATAAGCAAGTTGGGATTGATGTTTTTGAGTGTGTCACATATAGAGAAGCATTGAGACGTGATGGGGAGTACAAAGAACCCTATATTATCGCTTCAACAGAGTATTAGAGAAGTAATTAAAATTAAATTTTTATCAATATTAAGGAGCGATAAAATGAAAGCAATATTTAAAGATAGAAGTTATGATAGTTGCTTATTAGAGGTTAATGGTGGAGAGACATCTGTTGAATTTGTTGCTATTGACACAGATAGTGATAAAGAAATCTATGTCGCTTTAGACAAAAAGAGTGTTGTTGAGCTTATTCAAGTGTTAGTAGAATGTTTAAATGAGTTTAAATAACGGATAAAATTAGATATTTATAAGGAGTAATGATATGGAAACGTTATGGATACAAGTTAAGGTTGATAAAAGAAATGGTGAAATTGTCATGTATGATAGTTCACTTCCAAAAGAGTTTTTAAAGACAGAAAAACAACACGAAGAGTTTTTTAAATTATGTATGGATTTTAAAAATAAATTACAAATGCTTAAAGATAAAAGCAAATAAGGTCAGAATTTGATGGACTTGTAGGAGGAATAAGAATGAACTTGGAATTGTGTAACGAATGTTTGGAATATGGAATTTTAAACGAATATGGCAGATGTTCAGAGTGCGAAAATGTCACATCAGATAGTAATAAGAAACGGTTAAAAGATAAAATGATTGAACATTTAACCGTTGCAGAGTCAAGGGGTTTCAATGATAAAGCTATGAGATTAACTATTGAAGAAATAGAATTGATTATCAATAGTCTATAAAATTTAATTTTTAAATACATTTTGAGGAGATGATTTATGAGATACTTGAAAAACTTCTTGGTTAATTTGTTTACGATAATCGGTGTTTGGATAATTCTAATCAACTGGTTTGGTTTTAAAGTCCTATTAACCATCCCAGAGTTTTGGTGGGATAAGTTTAAAAATAAATTTATGAGGTGATAAAAGTGGAAGAATTTGATTTAGTTACTTGCGAACTTTGTTTTTGGAATGATGTTGACTCTGACGTTCAGTGCGAGAAGTGTGGAAGATATTTTTGTGAGGACTGCGGTTCTTATGGTGAGTGCATTTGCAACAATTGTAAAGATGGTAAATAAAATTAAATTTTTATACAGAAATGAGGTTAAAGAATGAACGAACGTATATATAGTGGTGAAGTTTGTGACTTTTGTGCGAATTGTTTAACAATACTTAATGAGGGTGATGAGTATATAAGATGTGAAGTTTGTGGGGACTTATATTGTGCAGACTGTATTAGAAAAAACGAGATTGGCGAGTATGTTTGTATTCGCTGTGTTGAAGAAGAATAAGTAAATAAAATCAGAATTTGATTAACATTTTTAAGGAGCACGAACAAAATGATAATTAAAAATATAATTGTTGATGGAAAAGAATTGACAGAAATGGCAACCTGTCCTGAGTGTGGTGAAATCGGTGAATTAATTACAACTTATGCAAGTGGTAATGGGGTAGATAAACGAGTATTTGAATGTAAGTGTCGTTGCAGTTGGGAAGCATACAAAGAAGATAAATAAAAAAATAAATTATTGAGCTTAGAGGGGGATACGATGAAGGCTGAAGCAGTATTAACAGAATATTTACAAAATAAACGTGAAATTGGAATTTTAGAGACGGATCTACAACATTTAAATTCAATCACTTTTGTTAAAGTATCAAAGTTTGGTGATGATGAAGCTGGTGGAGTTAGTGACATTGAAGATAAATACTGGCGTTTGATGGAAGAGAAGAAAGAAATAGAGTTCAGACTCCAAGTATTAAAGAGAGATGTAGCAAGAGTTGAGAAAGTGCTAGAATTAATCAGCATGACACATCCACATGAAGTAAATGCTATGCTATTACGTCACGTGCATAATAAAAGGAATGTGTATATTGAGCAACAGATAGGTTTTAGCAAAAACATGATTTCTCCAATGATAAAATTTGCTGAACACGAGTTTGAAAGGTTAATGTCGGTATAATCATTATTTTGGGAGAAAATTGGGATAGAATTGGGATTTTGTCGTTCGAAAATATAGTATTATTATAGTATCAAATATTGAGTGCTAGATAACAATATTACTCCACTCGACTGATATAGTGATGAAACGGATGTGCGATATTCAATTACTCACAATACTTGAGTACGTACCGCGTGCTAAATTAATAGCAATACTATTCAGGATCACGAGTTTTCCAGGAACCATCCCTCCTGGAAATTATCGATGTAGTTTATGAAGTTAAAACGCAAGCCTCCGAAACTTGCAAGGTGGTGCAATTCCATCCATCGATTCCATATATATGCCCGAAAGGGCACCAAGTACGATACGTTTTGAAGTTGATTGATGTGAATTCATTGCCATCAGTGATAACCTCCTTTGTTTTATTTTTTTACAGCTTAGAGCTTTTTGCTCTAGGCAACACGCTTGTGTCGTTTATTAAGTAAGACAGTAAGCTCCTTAGGAGCACGCTAAGTTGGTGCAAATCCAATCACAAGCGCTACCCTAAAAACAGATTGATGTCTTGATAATACATCAGTAATCTTACAAATTCATCCCAATAGACACACGTTTCCTCAAGGCGTGTGTTTTTTGTATGCTCTATTCCAAATAGGAGTGATTAAAATGGCACGAGAATTTTCTAAGCATATTTATCGAAGTAAAGCATGGAAACAAACACGGGAATATATCTTCAAAAAGTATGATGGAATATGTCAGAAATGTGGGGCACCAGGAGAAGAAGTTCATCACAAGATATTTTTAAGGCCATCAAATATAGATGATCCTGATATTGTTTATGGAGAGGATAACCTAATCTTGTTGTGCAAGGATTGTCACTTTAAAGAGCATGAAAAAACTAATCCTGGATTTAACAATAACAAACCTAAGCGAGTCGTAGAAAATGGTTGTTATTTTAATGATGAAGGCGAATTAGTTAGCCAAGAGGTCTATATAGTGTACGGCGCTCCTGCGTCAGGTAAGACAACATATGTTAAAGAGCATATGCAAGATGGTGATTTAGTTGTTGACTTAGATTACATTAAGTATGCTCTAACGTTTAGAGGTAAAGGAGAGCTAGGAGACAACATAATGCCAATTGCTTTTGATGTTAGAGATATGTTGTATGACAAGATAGAATCAAGAGATATAGATGCTAAAAATATATGGGTGATAGCATCATTACCTAGAAAAGAAGAGCGGCATAAACTAGCATCTAGATTAAACGCAAAGTTAATCTATTGCCAAGCTACAGTACATGAGTGCATAGATAGAGCAATGAATGATACACATCGAATAGATAAAGATTTACAAATCAAAATAATTGATAAATGGTTTTCCAACTATGAAGCATAACCCCCCCATAATTTTTTTCAAGCGACCCCCAGGGAGACCGTCGGAGTGGGGCCCCTGTAAAACACAAAGGTCGCGCACGAGACCCCCCTCCCCAAAAAGCAAAAAAGAAAGGAGTGATTTATTTGGATAAAACGAAAGATGAACGGATTAAGGCAGAGATTAAAAGACTTAAAGCGATTTTCACAAAGTTAAGCACAAAAGAAAAAAAGTTTTTAGAACCATTAATTCAACGTGCTGCTTATATGAAAATTCAGCTTGAAGACTATGAAAAAGACTTGCTGGAGAATGGTTATGTCGAAATGTTCAGTCAATCAGATAAGCAAGCACCGTATGAACGTGAACGTCCAGTGGCTCGTCTTTATACTACACTAAACGGAAATTATCAGAAGATTATGAAGCAATTAAGTGACCATATTGAACATGTTCCAGTCAAAGAAAAATCAGATGGATTTGAGGAGTTTGTTAACTCGCGATGATTAAATATGGCTTAGATTACAATCCAATTCGACTTTATTATGACGAAATAATCTCAAAAAAAGTAACGGTTAGTGTAAAAGTGAAGCGAGTTTATCAGAAGTTAGTTCAAGATTTGGACGATGAAATGAGTGAATGGGAATACGATCCCAAACGCGCAAACCATGCAATTGAGTTTGTAGAAAATTTTTGCAAACATTCGAAAGGTAAAATGGGTGGGAAACCATTCATCATGGAATTGTGGCAACGTGCCATGACTGCTGCCTTATTTGGATTTGTTCATAAAATCGATGGTGTTAGAAAATATCGTGAGTTTATTTTAATTGTCGCCCGTAAAAATGGTAAATCGGCGTGGGCGAGTGCCATCGCTTTATATATGCAAATGGCAGATGGAGAACCTGGTCCTGAGTGTGTGAGTGCGGCAACAAAAAAAGACCAAGCGAAAATCGTTTGGTCCGAAGCTAAGCGTATGGTGAAGAAGTCACCAGTATTATCTAAGCGTATGCGTTGTTTAGTCGCTGAAATCGTCTCAGATTTTAATGATGGTGTATTTAAACCGCTATCTAGCGATTCGAACACACTAGATGGATTGAATGTGCATTGTTCAGTCATCGACGAACTACATGCTATTGAAGATAAAAACCTTTATGATGTTATTGTCGATGGAATGACAGCGCGCGAGCAACCTATCTCAATCATTACGACAACAGCTGGAACTGTGCGAGAAGGGATTTTCGATATCAAGTATGATGAGTGTGAACGTATCATTAACGGTTATGATTCGGGTGAATATGTCGATGAACGAGTGTTACCAATTATTTATGAGTTAGATAATCGTAAAGAATGGACGGATCCTGAATGTTGGGCAAAAGCTAATCCAGGATTAGGAACGATTAAAAATGCGAATCAGCTAAAAGCTAAAGTGGAAAAAGCGAAAGCTAATCCCCTATTAGTTAAGAATTTGCTATGTAAAGACTTTAATATTCGTGAAACATCTAAGGAAGCATGGTTAACGTTTGAACAAATTAATAATACGACTAAATATGACCTCACGTTGTTAAAACCTCGTTATGGTATCGGCGGAGCCGACCTATCAACGACAACCGATTTAACAAATGCGACGGTCATTTTTATGTTACCTGGCGATTCAAATATCTATGTTAAGCAAATGTACTGGCTTCCGGAAGATTTGCTAGAACAACGAACGAAGGAAGATAAAATTCCTTACGATATTTGGTGTGATTTAGGATTATTACGGACAACACCGGGAAACAAAGTGCACTATAAATTTGTGACTGAATGGTTTTTAGAAATTCAAAATGAATATGACATTTACTTGCCTTGGATTGGTTATGATAGCTGGTCGGCTACTTATTGGGTCGAGGAAATGAAAAATAACTTTGGTAAAGAGTGCATGGAAGCTGTGATTCAAGGTAAAAAGACGTTATCAGGCCCTATGAAGTCGTTAGGAGCTGATTTGAGCTCGAAAAAAATTATTTATGATAATCATCCAATTCTTAAATGGTGTCTAACCAATACATCGGTTGAGGTTGATAAAAACAACAATATTCAACCAGCCAAAGGAAATTCATCAAGACGACGTATCGATGGAACTGCAGGATTATTAAATGCCTATGTCACACTAGAACGTCACTATGATGAATATATGAACATGATTTAGGAAGGGGGTGAAAGTATGGGAATTATGGATAGAGTTAAAACTATTTTTAATAAAAATGTGACAGTCTCTCGATTTGAAATGATGACGGAAGCAGGAACAGGTTTTTATTCCTTTAATGGTGATTTATACAAGTCTGACATCATTCGTGCTTGCATACGTCCTAAAGCAAAGGCCATCGGGAAGTTAATTGCCACTCATGTACGCGAAGATGAAAAAGGATTAAAAATTAATCCTGATGCCTACATGAGATTTTTGTTAGAAGAGCCTAATCCGTATATGAGTGGGCAAATGCTACAAGAAAAGGTCATTACACAATTGATGTTGAATAATAATGCGTTCATCTATATTCATCGTGATGAGAATGGATATCCTGTTGAATTGTATCCTGTGCCAGCAACATTTGTTGAAGCAATTTACGATAAATACGGATTTTTATATTTAAAATGTACGTTAAAGAACGGAAAAATGTGTACTTATCCATACAGCGATATCATTCACCTACGACGTGACTTTGCTAATAACGATATTTTTGGTGATAAACCTCATGATGCGTTGATTCCATTAATGGAAGTTGTGACAACAACAGACCAAAGTATTGTTAAAGCAATTAAAAATAGTAGCGTAGTGAAATGGTTATTGAAATTTAATCAAGCGTTACGACCAGATGATATCAAAAAGCAAACAAAAGATTTTGTTAAAGATTATTTGCAGATAGATGGAGAAACTGGTGGAGCAGCTGCGACGGATGCTAAATTTGATGCTAAACAAGTAGATCCAAAAGATTACGTGCCTAATGCGGCGGTCATGGACAGGACTAAAGATAGGCTTTACTCATTTTTTAACACGAACGACAAGATTGTCAAAAGTGATTATGATGAAAACGAGTGGAATGCCTATTATGAAAGTGAAATTGAACCGGACGCCTTACAGCTATCTAATGAGTATACGAGAAGATTATTCACTCGAAGAGAGCGTGGATTTGGGAACAAAATTATCTTTGAATCATCAAACTTACAGTATGCCTCTATGACTACTAAACTTCAATTGGTCCAATTGGTTGACCGTGGAGCTATGTTGCCAAATGAGTGGCGACGAATTTTAGGAATGGGACCTATTGAAGGTGGAAATAAACCAATTCGCCGACTTGATACAGCAGTTGTTGGAGGTGGTGAGCAAGAAGATCAAAATGATTAATTGAAAGGAGGTGATATAGTGTTTACTAAAATTAAAAACGTTATTATTGATGTAAGAACGATTAAATTGATCAGAATTAACGGAAAAGTAATTCGAATTTTAGGTGATCATAATGTTGAAGTCATTTGTGAATGTGAAAAAGATGCTAAACAAGAATTTGAAAAATTATATAATCAATTGAAGGTGAAGTGGTAGGTATGAATGAGAACCTAAATCAATTTCTAGAGGTCAAGAATGTAACGGAGAGTACAGCTGACCTCTATTTTTATGGCGACATTGTATCATCATGGTGGGGCGCATGGGACGATACAGACCAATACCCAGAGTCAGTCAAAAAATGCATAGATAAAGCTAAAGGAAAAGATTTGAATATCTACATTAACTCTGGTGGTGGTTCAGTATTCGCTGGAATGACGATTTATAACATGATTAAACGTCATGAAGGGAATACGACAGTGTATATTGACGGATTAGCTGGTTCTATTGCATCAGTTATCGCTTTAGCAGGTGATCGTGTTGTTATGAGAACAGGTTCAACGTTCATGATTCATAAACCGTTATTTGCGTTATGGGGCGGATACAATGCCGATGACTTTAGAAAGATGGCACAAGATTTAGATGTTATTCAAGAGTGCATCATGCAAGTATACAAAGAGAATTTAAGGGACGGCGTCAATCCGGACGAAGTAGAGCAAATGGTGAATGAAGAAACCTTTATGTCTAGTGAGAAAGCTTCAAAGTATTTCAATATTGAAGTGGAGCGTGGACATCAAGCCGTTGCTTGTTCAAGTGAATTTTTAGAAAAGTTTGCAAAAAATCAACAGATGATTCCAGTCGCTAAAAATGATAATCATCAAGAACGAATTCAAGCTAAATTGAAATTATTAAAATTGAAAGGTGGAAATAACCATGAATAAAGAAAAATATTTAAATAAGCGTAAACAATTAATGACCGAAGCCGAAAACATGATTGATGAAGGTCAAGTGGCTGAAGCTGAAGCAAAAATGAAAGAAGTAGAGGAATTAGATACGACATTTGAAAACGCCGCAAAAGCACAAGCGAATTTAAATGCATTGCGAGGGAATTCGGTCGTAACGGATATCTCAAACATGGGAGCAACAGTAAAAGATTACGGTGTATTAGATTCGTTTTCAACCGAAAAGGAAGTGGGAGTGATGGCTATGAAAGATGATAAAAAGCTGTATAATACAGCCTTTATGAAAACTTTAATGGGAACAACGTTAAATACAGAAGAAACAGAAGTTTTTAATTCAGTAAATGAAAAGTTCCGTAACTCGACACAAACTGCTGAACAACATCAAGTTTTAATTCCAGAAACAATTAAAGAGGGAATTTGGAAAGAGATTGGAGAATTGCATCCTATTTTTGCAGATGTTCGTCCAACTTATGTTAAAGGAGATTTAACAATTATCAAGGAAGAGACAGAAGGAACAGATGCAGAATGGGTGGATGAAAAAACAGAAGGAACAGATGCAGATACTGCTTTCGGTACTTTATCATTAACTGGATGTGAATTAGTTAAATCTATTCGTGTTTCATGGAAAATGAAAAAAATGTCGATTGAAGCATATCAGCAATACATTATTACGCATTTAGCAGAAAAAATGGCTCGTGCGTTAGCATTCGGTATTTTAAAAGGGAAAGGAAAACCTAGTGCCTCTGAACATAAACCACAGCCTAAAGGAATTATCCCAACTTTAGAAGGTGAAGGTTCTACACCGCAAGTTGTTCAATTTGATACAAATATTAAGTACACGGATTTAACGAATTTAATGTCTAAAATTAAATCTGGGTACTTAACTGGAGCAGTTATTTATGCTAATAACAAGACGATTTGGAATCAGTTAGCTAATGTTGTTGATACAAATGGACGACCATTATTTATTCCAGATGTTACAAATGGTGGTGTTGGGCGAATTTTAAGTGTTGTTGTTAAAGAAGAAGATGTTATGGAAGATGATGAATTATTATTAGGTAACGTTGGACGAGGATATGTAATGAATATTAATGAGAATGTGACTCTATATCAAGAAGATCATGTTAAGGCACGTGCAACAGACTATATGACATACGCTATTGTCGATGGTGATGTGTTAACAACAAAAGCATTTGCTTTATTAAAAAAGCAGTAAGCCGCACTGTGATGGAAATTGAAGCGCCTAAAGTAGAAGCTGAAGTGGAGGTTGCTGAGGCGGCTGTTGTAGAAGAAAAAACAAAAAAATCAGAAGGGAAAAAGAGTGCGAAATAGCACTCTTTTCTCATAAAAGGACGTGATTAAATGTTACAGGATGTTAAATCATCAGTCCGAATTATAAATAACAAATTCGATGTAGAATTACTAGATTTGATTGAAGCAGCTAAAACCGACTTGCTTATCGCCGGAGTGACTAAAAATGATGAAGATGATCCACTCATTAAACGTGCGATTATTTTATATTGCAAAGCTAACTTCGGACTAGATAACAAAGATTCAGAGAAATATCAAAATTCTTATGAGAATTTAAAGGAAAAATTATCGTTGTGTGGTGATTATAACAGTGTGGAGGAATGAAGTAGATTTATTAACAATCAAAAATGACGTTGATGATATAGGTGATGTCGTTGAAACCGTGACGCGAAATACAATTTTTTGTAATGAAAAATCAATCTCACAATCCGAATTTTATCAAGCGCACGCACAAGGCTTAAAACCTCAAATCAAATTAGTGATTAAAGTCGCTGACTACAATAAAGAGCAAGTCGTTGAGTATGAAGGAGTACGCTATCGCGTGTTGCGAACGTTTAAATCTTCATCAGAAGATATTGAACTTGTATTGGATGGCGATATCTATGGCGGTTCCTAAATCAGTCACACGCATTAACAAAAACGGTGTTCAATATATCGATAGTGTTGATAGAGTGAATTATACGTTAGAAGAACTAACAAGGGCTGCTTTACGAGACGTTGGTAAGTTCGTTTGCTATGAATTCAGAAAGGCATTCTATTCAAATTTCAAACGAAAAAAATATAAAGTCGGACGATACACTCAATATTGGGTGAGAAAGCGAGAATGTGACTTACAAGTAGGTTTGAAAGCTAATGCGTTTTATGGAGGATTCCAGGAACTTGGTTCGAGTAAAACTACACGTCTTGGATTGCTTGAAAAAACAGTTAAAGAAAATATCCCAAAGATTATTGAGATAGAATCTAAGTATTTGAGTGCTCTTGAAAGTGAAGCGACTGCACTAGCGATGATTAGTGAGAAAGAGTATCAAGGTGGTGCTGATTAATGGGGAAGACAGAGGCTTTACGAAAAGTAGTCACGAGTATTTTAAGAGAAACAGATTGTGAGGTTTATTATGAAAAAGCGAGAAAAGATGCGGAATTCCCGTATGTCGTATATACGTTTGACACAATCAATTTTGATTATTATGCACGCGATGACATATTTTTGCTTATCGAAGTTTGGGATAAGAATAAAACATCATCAAAAATCGAAGAAATAGCAGATTTAATTGAGAATTTATTAAATTATCGAAATCATCCGACAGATGAAGTTTTACCTACTTTTTATTTAGAAAGTAGGAAATCGGTTGAAGATGAAGATGCTACGATTTTACATCGTCAAATACGTGTGAAAATTGAAAATTATTATATAGGAGGTAGATGAAATGTCGACAAAACAACAAGGAAGACCTGAGCGTATTTTGTTAGGGAATGGTGTGTTTTACATCGGTGAGACTCCAATTGGATTAACACGTGGTGGTGGGCAATTCGTTGTAGAACGTGAAGTGCGTCAAATTGAAGCAGATGGTGATCGTGGTTATGTTAAAGGTCGAAGTGTCATTGATAAGTCGATTCCTAAACTAACAATTAACTTATTAGAAGTTATGAATGAAAATCTACCTAGTCTATACGCAGGGCTTGAAACAACAGAAGTTGATTCTGGTACTAAGGTGACTGGGAAAGGGCAAATTTCTGATGATGATTATCATGAGAAAGTTTCTTTTGTTGGAAAAACAAAAGCTGGTAAAAGGGTAGTTATTGAAATTGAAAATGCGATTAACTTAGAAAATTTGGATTGGACATTAGCAGATAAAGATGAAGTTGTTGCAGCGTTGACATATATCGGTTGCTATGAAGAAGAAAGTCCTGAAGGTTATGAACCTTGGTCAATTACATACGCGTAAAGAGTGATTCATTCACTCTTTTTTATTTAAAAAAGGAGGCGTCAAAATGCGAAAGTTAGAGACACGAGATATTTTTAGTTTTATTAGATTAATTAAAGAAGTGAATTTAAAAGAAGAATTTAAAAAGATTGCTTCAATGTCAACAAATGCGACAGCTGAAGAAGTAGGATTCGACATGTTATTTATCATTTTCGATAAATTAGCTGAAGAAAATTCAGAACAAAAACTTTATGAATTTTTAAGTGGTCCTTTTGAAATGGAAGCTGAAGAGGTTGCACAATTAGAATTATTTGATTTATTAGAAGGTTTACAAGCTTGTGCTGATTGGAGTAAGTGGAAGGCTTTTTTGAAATCGGCCAGTCGCTTGATTTAATTGAAGTTCAAGAGTTGCTGTTAAAACGTTACGCTAACATTGATTATATTTTGGGGCTATCCTTTAACGAAGGTTACGAATTAATTGTGATGGCGTTCGAAAAACAAACAGAAGAATTGCTGTGGCAACGATGGCTTGTTGATTATCCAAAAATGACTAAAGATACATTCATTTCTTTCAATGATTATAAAGAGGAAGCGTTAGGCTCAGCAATACGAGTTCAAACATACGTCAGCAAAGAAAAATTATTAGCTGAAGCGGACGAAATCTTGAAAAAAGTCGCAACCAAAGGGGGTGCGGATAGTGGAGATATTTAAACTGTTCGGTTCTATTTTAGTTGATAATGATAAAGCTAATGAATCGATTAAAAAGACAGGGACAGAAGCAGAAAAGTCTGGGAGCTTATTAAGCGAACTTGGAGGTATTGCAAAAAAAATCGGTGCCGTCGTAGCAGGAGCATTCACTATTAAGGCTATTGTTGATTTCGGGAAAAACTGTATAAATGCCGCAGAGGCGCTAGAGTTGGTGCAACGTAAAACGCAGACGATTTTTGGTGACATGACGAGTGATGTTGAAGAGTGGGCACTCGCGAATGAACGCACATTCGGTTTAGGTTCCGGAACGATTCAAGGTTATTTAAATAATATTGCCGATATCACACAAGGGATGGGCATGGCTAAAGATGCGTCGTTAGAAATGGCAAAAGGTGCGATGGAATTAGGAGCCCAATTAGCGAATTGGAACGATATTGGCGCCGATCAAGCCATGAGTGATTTACAAAGTGCGATTACTGGTTCAACAAAAGCAGTCGAAAAGTATGGGATTAAATTGAATGACAATGTGCTATCTCAAACAGCTATGAACATGGGGTTAGGTGATAGCTTTAGTGCATTGGATGAAGCAACCAAAGCGCAAGTCCGGTACCAAGCGATTATTGATGCTTCTGGAAATGCAATAGAGTTTTGGAATGAAGGAAATCGTAGTTCTAGCTTTTATTTAACGGAAATGAAAGAGCAATTCGGAAACGTTTGTGAAGTAATTGGAGGTTGGTTTTTGCCAATCTATCAAGAAGCGACTAAATTAATGGCAGATGGTGCCGCACAAGTAGCGATTTTGGTTTCAAATTTGGAAAGTGGACTTAATGAAGCAAATGCTAAATTTAGCGAGACAGGCGATTTGGTGGACTGGTTATCGACATTTTTCCAAGAGGTATTTGGAATCGACATGCCAGAACAACTTGGAATATTCGCATCGGGACTTCAAGATGTTTGGGAGAGTGTGATTCAGCCGACTATTAATATGTTCTCGTCAATAGTGCAGGATTTATGGGATTTATGGTTAATGGTAGCTCCAGATGTCGAACGACTTTTTAGTGAAGCAGGCCAAATGATTAGCGATGTTTGGAACTCATTTATTAAGCCTGTTTTTGATATATTCATTGATCTAGTTGGCTTAGTGGCAGATGCCTTCCAGGAGCGTATGCCTGCTATTGCATCATTCTTTAAAACAATGGTTGATGATGTGGTAGGGTTATGGAATAACAATTTAAAACCAATGTTTGATGCGATTAAAAACTTCATCGAAAATGTACTGGCCCCTTCCTTTAGATTTGTGTTCGAGAACATTATCCTTCCAATTGTTGACGCCTGCTTTAAAGGAATTATGGATTTATGGAGTAACTCATTAAAGCCAATTTTGACAGGGATCATTGATTTTATCACAGGTGTATTTAGCGGAAACTGGACACAAGCATGGAAGGGAATTGCGAATATCTTTGATGGGATTTTTGGTGGATTAATATCAATCGCTAAAACACCGATTAATGCTATCATTGGCATGATTAACAAATTAATTGGTGGATTAAATAAAATAAAACTACCTGACTGGGTTCCAGGTCTAGGAGGAAAAGGAATCAACATTCCGACCATTCCGATGCTATACAAAGGAACAGACTACTTCAAACCAACTAAAGCGTGGGGGAACATGGCGCTTGTCGGAGAACGAGGGCCTGAGCTTGTTGAGTTACCGACTGGTTCTAGAGTAAATACAGCTGATGAAACACGAAATTTATTATCAGGAAATAGCGGTGGTGTCTTCATATTTCAATCAATTCTAGATGGTAAAGTCGTTGCTGAAACAACGGCACAATACTCTGATATTGTCAACGGCAGTCGCCTAAACTTGACTGAGAGAGGATTGATTTTATAATGTTTGGTATTATTAAAAATAATGAGCATAGTTTTAAAGATTTCGGTTTAACTATCAAATCCAAAAAAATTAATACTGCTAAAAAAAAGAAAATCACTCTAACAGTTCCATTCATGAACGGAAGTTATGATTTCAGTGAATTATATGGCGAACAAAGCTATGATGATAGGGATTTAGAATACACATTTAATTTAGAAGCTTCTGACAAAGTTAGATTGAGTATAGCTAAAAGAAAAGTCGTTGAATGGTTAAGTGCCGGAGGAAGGCAAGTTTTAAAAGATGATGCCTTTCCTGGGTATTACTTTATGGCCGAATGTGTCGCCATAGATACAAGCGAAAAGGGTAATCACGCTGAAATAAAAGCTTCATTTGCTGCTGATCCGTTTATGTACGGTATTCACTATGAAGGACACGACATTTGGGATGACTTCTGTTTTGAAGATGATTATGCTCAACAAACTTCTTTCGAAGTAAATGGAATAGAAACGATAGAGTTGTATAACTTGAGTTCCATTAGTGTGATTCCTACAATCATTTGCACGAATAGGATGGAAATTTTGTTAGGTGGAGTAACTTATGTATTTGAATCGGGAGTTATTAAAGATTATCGTTTTAAATTGCAAAAAGGGAATAATGAATTAAAAATCAAAGGTAACGGAGATATACGTTTTGAATTTAGAAAAGAGGTGCTTTAAATGTATCATGTAACAGCAAATAATGGCGAAGGTGATATTTATTTAAATATACCCTCTACGAACAATAATGCCCAACGTATTACTGGAACTATTAAGAAGGGGATTAATGTGATTGATAGTTTTAGTTTTGCTATTTATCCGAATAACCCCGGCTATTCGAAGTTGCAGCAGTTAAAGACAAAAGTCCGAGTTTTTAATGAAAAAACAAATAAATTTGAATTTATTGGGCGAGTCTTACTAACTAAGCCAAAGATGGATTCTAACGGCTTATTGATGATTAATGTTGTCTGTGAGTCGGAGTTAGGTTACCTCATGGACTCCATAACCAAATATGGAGAATATCATGATATTAGTGTCAGAGACTTTTTGCGAATTATAATTGACAACCATAATTGCCAAGTGAGCGAAGATAAACAATTCGCTCTAGGGAATGTAGAGGTATCAGGCACTTTATATCGCTATTTAGGTTATGAAGAGTCATTAACTGCAATTAAAGATAAATTACTTGAACGTCTAGGGGGAGAATTGAGTATTCGTCATGAGAATGGTATAAGATATCTTGATTATTTGTTGGAAATCGGGACCCATTCATCAACTGAAATTCGATTATCTAAAAATCTATTGACAATAGAACAAGAGAAAGACCCAACGCAAGTAGTCCCTCGTATCATTCCGTTGGGAGCTAAATTTGAAGATTCTGATGAGAGGTTAACTATAGCCAGTGTAAATGACGGCGTGGATTATATAGACGACGTAGAAGCGATTGAAACATTTGGATTAGTAGCTAAGGCGGTAACATGGGATGATGTAAATTATCCAGATATCTTGCTAAGAAAAGCCAAAGAGTATCAATTATCCAACAATCGAATTTTAAAAAAGCATAAAGTAGAAGCAGTGGATCTATCCTTAATCGCTTTAGATATCGATAGTTATGAAGTAGGTAACTATCATCATGTAATTAATCCATTAATGAATATCAATGAAGAATTGCGTGTCATTGAAAAATCAATTGTCATTGAAAGTCCAGAACAATCTAGCTTAACAATCGGTGATAAATTTGAAGATATTAAGGACTATCAACTAGGAATGTTGAAATCCGCTAAATCTATCGAAGTTTTACGAGGTAATATCTCCTCAGCGGTAACGATTGTAGGAGAGGTGAATACAGAGCTACAGAATACTGTTACATCTGTCACTCAAATCGGTGATAACCTTAATGAAACAAATACAGTTGTTTTACGGCATAATCAAGCGCTCATTGATTTAAGCAATCAAATGTTACAGACTATGCAGGAAGTAAATTATTTAATGGAATCTACATCAACTATTAGCGAGAAAGTCACTACAAACGCTAATAACATCACCCGATTGAATAAGCGACTAACGTTAGGGGTGTAATAATGGAAAACTATAAGATTATTAAAGCAACGACATTGACCGCTAGTGAACAAACACTTTATAGCAATACTTCAGGCGCTGTTATTAAAACTATCGTGCTCCAATCAACAAATTCAACAATAACGAAAGCAACCCTAGCATTTGATGGAGTTGCTTTTAATTTTGAATTAGATGGTGGTATAACGAAATTCGATTGTCCGATTATGACGAAAGAAATAAAAGGAAGCGGGAATGGAGTTAATATCCATATCACAGGATTACAATTATAAAGGAGTGTGACAGAATGGCGAATATCACAAATTTTTTAAATAAAATTAAAACTGCGGTACATGGTAAAGATGTTCGAGGTGCTATTCATGACGCAATTAAAAAAGTCTATGATGATGCCTCAGTTGAACACGACAACGCTAATATGGAAGTTAAATTAGCTCGTGGAACTCATAATACATTAAATGATCGCCTAGACAATGTAGATGAAATCCAAGCTCAAACTAATGCACAATTGTCGCAATTAACAGTCAATGTAGCTAACTACCAATCCTTAACCGAAAGATATAATGATACCATTGTATGGGATAATGCCTTTAAGCAGGCATTTAATGATTTAAAAAATGGTGGTATTTTATTGATTCCTGATGGTGAATACCTCATTAAAAATAGGGTGACCTTAGAAGATAAAGTCGGTATTGTTATTAATTGTAGTGGTACTATTCAACCAGTAGCTGATAAAACTCCACTCATCGGGACTGTGACAATGAATAATCTAAGACAGAGCACAATTAATTCATTAAAATTGGATGGAAATAGAGGCAATATCGGAGAGAGCAACAATTTTGGAACGCAATCATTACTAAATATATCAAACTCATCTGATTTAATTATTAATGGATTAGAAATCATGAATACAGTTGAAAGTGCATTTAATTCTGACGGAAATTTAGACCATATCATTTTCAACAATGTTAAAATAGAAAATATCGGAGAACATGGATTTTATTTTGGTGGTTCTAACGTTAAGGATATAAGATTTAATCATTTGTATTGTAAGAACATTGGTGTCGGTTCATCTAACAGTCAACGAGCAGTAGCAGTTATCAAGTTAAGAAATAAGACTAATGGAGATATTCAACACGACCAAATTACAATTGATGGGTTTGAGTTTAAAATGGATTCTACACCTAGCGCCTCTGACCGACAATTCATCCAAGCTTTTGATACATTAAATGTTACTTTGAAGAATGGTTCTATTACAGGTGAAGATGTTAGTATTTTTGGTGTTAATACAGCATTAGAAAAATTATTTATTGATAATTTATATTTTAATGGTAGACGTTTGCACTACATCGTGAATGATTTTACAGGCTGGAAAGTTTCTACGCCTATTACAAAACCTGGTGCATTTAACATAGAAATTCATAATAGTCATTTAATAGGTGGGAATGTCTATTATGGCATGATTGCTCTATTTAATAACTGTATTATTGATCTTAATGGAACCGTGTGGAATCAAACCATGTCATTAGATACTAATCCTGTGACGACTTTTAATAATTGCAGAGTGATTTGTTTGAGCGGTTATTTTTCATTTGTTGATAGTGTAAAAGCAAGTGGTAAAATGACAATGAATTATATTTATAAAAATACAACGTTTAAATGCACCCCATCTCGAACATCGCCTATTTTTGGCGTGACTCACATGGATGGCGGTAACATTTTGTTTGAAAATATTACACTAGATGAGGAGCATAGTGTATTCATTCAAACGAGTGTTCCCATTCCGTTACGATTCTATAACGTGAAAATAAATGGTTCAATAAAAACAACGACTCCAATTCCTTTATTATCGGTGAAAAATGCTCATTTAAAAACATATATCTTAGATACATATGCAACTTACGACAAATTAGAAGTTTATGATTTACGAGAATACGGTACAGGAAAACGTGTTGATTTTGGATTATTTAAAGCCACTTGTCTAAGTTACAACACAACAGTGAACCTATCGTTAAGATATAATCGTGTTGACGCAGTTGCGGAAGAAGAATTGTTGGTAACTAATAACAAAGGGATACCATTTAATTATAGTGTCTCAAACAATGTTGTGACTCTAGATGTCATTGATAGACAAGATTCAGATACGATATTTACGGTCATATACTCGAAGCAGCAAGTTAACTAGAAATAATTAGGTAGTAAATCAAAAGTCAAAAATTAACACATTAAAGATCAAAATTTATTAGGTCACTCAATGAGTGGCCTTTCATTATAAGGAGCAAAAAAAATGTATTTAGAATTATCAAATTATGTAGTCCTAACAGGGATCCTAATTG
>OLNJ01000910.1_pt1 | contig 19575 bp, 15 predicted proteins | sample 1672191 | NCBI WGS metagenome assembly OLNJ01 (sample SAMEA3136657, study PRJEB25190) | human gut metagenome | biome: human gut; feature: human-associated habitat; material: faeces | place: Austria | collected 2013 | reverse complement strand
TTAGAGGTTTTGATGGATTTAGAGCTTGTGATGTGGAAGTTGGAGATATAAAACTTAGAATAGGGGTGGCTCATGGTCTAGAAGAAGCTGGCAAGATGCTTGACAAAATAAGAGATGGAGAAGAATTTTTCCATGCCATAGAAATTATGGCTTGCCCTGGTGGATGTGTCGGCGGCGGTGGCCAACCTAAAGTCAGAAAAAATAAAGATGCAATTTTACAAAAACGTGGAGAAGGTTTAAATAATATAGATAGAGAAAAAAATATGAGAGTTTCAAAAGAAAATCCAGAGGTTCAGGCAATTTATGATAAATATCTGGATCATCCGCTAAGTCATAAGGCTCATGAATTGCTTCATACTAGATATTTTGTAAAGAGAAAAAAATAGATTACTACTAAAAAGCTTATAGATTTCTATAGGCTTTTTTAGATGGATTAAAGATAAAAAATATACATGAAAAGAGAAATTTATTTTTATTATTTATAATATGATATTATTATATAAAATATAGAGTGGTCACAATTTTCTGTTAATAATAAATTAATATTAATTGTATCCATAAAAGTTGATACATCTAAATATATTAAAGTAGAAATATTAGACAATATTATGGGGGGAGATATATATGGATAAAGAAGAAAGTAAAAAAAATCCGAACTATTATAAAAATTTATTAGATAGTAATGATTTTAATGAATTTGAAGAAATATTAGAATTCCTTAAAGAAGAACTAAGAAATTATTATGTGAATTTAGAATACAGTGAAAAAATCATTAGGTTTATAGAAAATGAATTCTCTATTGATAGAGTTTTTCCAACACAGCTAATATTTATTAAACAGTTTTTGAATAATGCCTTTGATTCAATGGTTTTAAGTATATATAAACTATATTTTGATAGAGGAAATATAGTTAAAAAAACAAATTGTGGAATTAAGTATCTTCAAACTTTTCTTAATAAAAAATTATTACAAACTGAGGAAAGTCAAAGGGCTATTTTGAGGAAAGCTGGCAAGAAAATAAAAGAAACTCAAACTTTAGGAGATAACATAGTAAAAATACGTAATTCACGAATTGCTCATTGTGATATAGGTAAAAAATCAGAGGTTGAGAAAATTGTTTTACAAATAGAAACATTGAAAAGTATATTTGAAAATTCTGTTGAGATTTTAGAATTATTATCATTAAAATATTTTGAATATAAGGGGTCAGATGATCAAGAGATGATAAGAACCCATGGATTTGAAAAATTTTTAATCAAAAATATATGGATAAATAGTGATAGTAATACAGATTTAGATTTATTCTTTAACACTTTACGTTTGAATTTTATGGATAACCTTACTTAGTAGTTTTTTATTTCATGGAAAAATTTATAGTATAATTTTAAAAATTACATATCCTTTATACATAGTTTAAGACGGTATGAGAAGATACATTATGAAGTTTACTTATAATTATTTTGAATTAAACAAAAGAGAAACAAATTTAAAAATTATTTAAAAAATGTTTATGTAGAAAATATAGGGGTATATTTATAATATCTAAGAAATGTATACAAGATACATATTAAGAGGAGAGAGTAATTATGTTAAATCAAAAAACAATAGATATAATAAAAAGTACAGTACCAGTATTAAAAGAACATGGATTAGAAATAACAAAAACTTTCTATAAAACAATGTTTGCAAATAATCCAGAGGTAAAAGAAATGTTTAATATGGATAAACAAGAATCTGGTGAGCAACCAAAAGCATTAGCAATGACAGTATTAGCAGCAGCTCAAAATATAGATAATTTAGAAGCAATATTACCAACAGTAAAGAAAATAGGAAGTGTTCACGTTAACTCATATGTAAAACCAGAACATTATCCAATAGTAGGTAAAAATTTATTATTAGCTATAAAAGAAGTTTTAGGAGATGCAGCAACAGAAGAAGTGTTAAATGCATGGGCAGAAGCTTATGAAGTTATAGCTAAAGTATTTGTAGAGGTAGAAAAAGATATTTATATAGATCAAATTTGTAGAGATAATCAAATACATCAAACATTATAGTTTATAAAAGGGCCCCTTAAGACTTTGATAATTTTATCATTGCTAAAAGGGGCCTTTATTAATAAAGAAGTTAATAAATGACTGAAAAGATAAGGACTTTCACGCATAATAATAAATATAATAATATGGAATATATCACTTATTTACAAAAAAATAAAAAAAATATACAATAGATATACTGCCTAGAATATTCAATTATATATTTCTAGGCAAATTAATATTATGGGAGATAGAATATGAAAAAAGTAAAACTAAAAAGGTCAATACTAAGCATTATTTTAACGATGATACTTATCATGAATAGTGTTGTTGTTCCAGTATATGCAAGTAGTGTAGTTTTGTATAATTCGCGAAATACTTTTAAAATCAGTTCAGCAAATGATTTTCCTGAAAACATAGAACAAGGTCAGGTTTACGTTTTAACAACTGATATAACCTTAAATCAAGGACAACAGATAAAGAATCTAAGGGGAACCTTAGATGGTAATGGTTTTAACATTACACTTGCAGACAAACCGCTAGCAAATAATGTATCTGGTACTATCCAAAATTTAGGAATAAGTAGTTCAGGTACAATAACAAGTGAAGATACTTTCGGAAGTATGGTAGTAACACTTAGTGGTACTATTCAAAACTGTTACTCTGTCGCATCAATAAAATTAAGTGGTTTTTTAGGCGAAGTAGGTGGTCTTGTTGGGACATTAAGTGGTGGATCTATTAAGAACTCTTATTTTGCTGGTACAATTGACAGTTTCATGGCTGGTGGTTATGGAGGTTTAGTAGGAATTAATAATTCTGCTAATTCTGTGATTTCAAATAGTTATTATACTGTTAATAGTATGATGGGAACAGTAAGTATGATTATGCCAAAACCTCAAGAAATAAATTCTGGTAAGAAATCAGAAAATGAATTAAAGTCAGGTGAAGGAATATCACTTCTTAATACAAGTTTACCTGAAACAGGATTTATTTGGACAAGTCCATCAAATGGGGAAAATAGGGGACTGCCAACTTTAAAAAAAGGTAAAATTGAATCTACACCAGATGTAGTTGATAAGACTAATCTTGAAAAGTATATCAATCAAGTAAAAGAATTAGAAGTAAATAAAGAACAATATACAGAAGAAAGTTGGAATAATTTACAACAAGTTCTTAAAGATGCTAAGGCAATATTTGAAAAAGATGATGCTACACAATCAGAAATAGATGGGCATGCTAAGAAATTAAGTGATTCAATAAATTCATTAAAAAAGAAAAAAGCTACTTTACCAGTTGCTATGCCTGAAAATGCAGAAGATGTTAAACATATTAAATCAGTAGAAGATTTAGAAAGAATTAATATATCTGACAAAAATGCATTTTATGTATTAGATAACGATATAGTAATTTCTCCTGATGACTGGTATTTTCCAATGGGAGACTTTGAAGGAACTTTAGACGGTCAAGGTCATACTGTTACATTTAAAAACACAAGCGTAGGTATATTTGAAAATCTAGGCGAATCAGGTGTTATACAAAATGTTCATTTTACTGGAAATTTTGATACATGGGAAGCAATGGGACCTATAAAGAAAGAAATTAAAGGTTCTATAATAAATTGTTATTCTGATGTAACTGGTTCAAATGCATGTGGATTTGCTAAATACTTAAGCGGAGGAATTCTTTCAAACTCTTATTCAGTGAGTAAAGGTGAAAAAGGAGTTCTTTTTAATCAATATAAATCTGGAGATTTAATCAATACTTACTGGGATTCTGTTTTAACAAATCCAGTTACAATTCCAGGTGAAAACTTAAAAAGCTCTAAATCTATGTCAGAAGATGAGATGAAATCTATAGAGTTTACAAACCTTTTAAATAAAAATCGTGGTGAATATGGGGTTAAATGGGGCCAAAGTAGTACAGGTTACCCGTATTTTGGTGAAAATAAAGAGTATAACCCAGAAAATCCAAGTTTACCAGAAAATAAATATAAAGTTATTTTTGAATCATATGAAGGTGAAGAAATGGAATTAAATAATCAATTAATTCATCTATCACCTGATTTCGTAGATTCTACATTCAAAATAGCAGGTAAATTCAAGTTAGTTGATGTTAAAAAAGACAGTACAATTGAGTGGAGTTGTAGTGATATTAAACCAAAAAACTCTATAAGTATTGGGTCAGAAAATGGTAGCTTACGTATAGATTCAGAAGGTAGTGCCATTATAACGGCAACAGAGAGAAAAGCAAATGGAGAAACTGAAGTAGTAGCTACTATTAAGGTAGTTGCAAATTCTAAAGAAATAGAACAAATTAAATTAACTATCGATGGAAATGATGTTACAAACGGGAAATATACAGTTGCTGGTTCTGAATGGAAAGATATAAAAGTTGAGGCAAGATATGAAGGATCAGAGGAATATACACCGGTTACATATTCTAGATTCACTTATACAGCAGATAATACTGATATGGTTTACAACATAACAAGTTCACCATCGTTTTATTTTAAAAAGCCTGGAACAGCTTCGATAAAAGTTGTTTCTAATAAAAATCCAAATGTTGCAGCTACAGTAGAAGTTACATCTACATATGTTCCTGTTGAATCAATAGAACAAACTCTTCCAAGTGTAATAGAAATACACGGAAGAAATGCAAATAGTTCAAAAATCGGAGCATTCAATCCACATTACAATGGTATTGTGGTTAAGCCTGAAAATGCTAGTAACCGCAATAAATATATAATCACAAGTAGTGACCCTTCAGTAGGTGAATATGTTGCGAGCATGGCAAATGGATATGTTCCTTACAAAGCAGGAACAACTACTTATAAAGTATCTTTAATAGATGTTAATCCAGATACGAATAAAACAAGAAAAGTTAGTAGTAGCAAAGAAGTTACTTATACTTATCTAAATCCGCTTACTAGTATAACGACAAAAAATGATTCAATTGAATTAGATAATAATACTAAAAGCAATCTTGATTTAACTTTCGTGGGAGAAAAATCAGATGAAGGATATAGCGTAACAGCTCCTGAGCTTATTTGGACTTATGACAAAGAAGGTATTGTTGAGATAGAACGTAAAACAGATGGATTCTGGAAAAAGAATACTGACGAATATGACAAGGCACCAGATAAAGGTCTTTATATTTCTAGTTCGGATTACTATGTAACAGCCCTTTCAGAAGGTACAGTTACTGCAATAGGTACTCCAGCTGATAATACAAATAATGTAGAACCTGTTAAAATTAAAATTACAGTAAAACAAGGAACAGTTGAATCAGTAGAAACAAATAAATTAGTTTCTCAAGGGACAGAGGGAGCAATAAAATTCATTAAAGAAAATCATAAAGATGGATATTTTTATGGGGATGAATGGTTAGTATATAGCTTACTTCGTGCAGGGGAAACTATAAAACAAGATAAATTAGATGCATATTATGAAAGTGTTGTTGAAAAAGTAAAAACTTGGTCTAATTCAAAAAAACCTACAGAGATAGAACGTGTGGCACTAGCTCTTTCAATAATAGGAAAAGATATTACAAATATTGAAGGTATAAATTTAGCTGAGATGATTTATAACAGCAGAAGATTACAAATTGGTGCTAATGAACTTACATATGCACTTATAGCTTTAGATGCAAAAGATACTAATATCCCAAAAGATGCATTATGGAGTAGGGAAAAAATGATATCTGAGCTACTTAAATTCCAAAATTCAAAAACAGGAGGTTTTGGTCTAACTGATAACAAAACTACAAGTGTAGATATTACTGCTATGGCATTACAAGCATTAGCTAAATATAAAGGTTCTAATGAAGACGTAGACAAAGCAATCGAAAATGCTTTAAAATATTTAAAATCAAATATGTCTAAAAAGTATGATTTTGGAACACCAGAAAGTTCAGCACAAGTACTACTAGCGCTTACAACATTAAAAATTGATCCACTTTCTCAAAATAATGGATTTGGAACAAACAACAGAAATATAATAACACGTCTTATGGAATATTTTGATCCAAAAACAGGTGGATTTACTCGTAACCTTGGTGACAAAAATCCAATGGAGATGACTACTGTACAAGTGCTTCAAGCATTAACTTCATACCAAAGATATATAAATAGAGAAAAATCATATTGGGATCTTACTAATAGCAAAGATGATACTGGAAACAATCCAGGAAATGGGTCAGAAGACAAAGATGATACTGGAAGTAATCCAGGAGATGGATCAGAAGACAAGGATGACACTGGAAACAATCCAGGAGATGGGTCAGAAGATAAAGATGACACTGGAAACAATCCAGGAGATGGGTCAGAAGATAAAGATGATACTGGAAACAATCCAGGAAATGGGTCAGAAGACAAAGATGACATTGGAAGCAATCCAGGAGATAGTTCAGAAGATAAAGATGACACTGGAAGCAATCCAGGAAATGGGTCGGAAGACAAAGATGACACTGGAAGCAGCCCAGGAAATGAATCAACTGGTAAAGATGATAATGTAAGCACAGGAGATGAAAGTATAATAATATATGTATTTATAATGGTATTAGCAACTTTAGGCTTACTTGTATCTTTTAGTAGAAAATACATAACTAAAAAATAGTAGTTAGTATATTAATAAGTAATTTATATAAATTAAAAAAAGTAACAGTATCTTTAATCTGAAATATATATATTTTAAATGTAAGGATACAGTTACTTTTTTTTAGAAAAGGTAAAAACTTAAAACGGAAACAAATCAGTTACGGATATAGAACGTGTTTCACTTGCTCTTTCAATATTAGACAAAGATATTAGATATATAGGGAGAAATTTAGCTGGAAAAATTTATAATAATCAAGTTATATGATATGAGTGATGTTGAAAAACGAAACCAAAAAAATAGTGACATAGTTTTATGTTGTTTAAAGAGGTAAAGATATGAATAAGAAAAAAATAAGTATAGTAGCAGTATCTGCTGTTGTAATAGTATCACTAGGATTAGGATTTAATAGTATTTTTAAAAAAGCTAACACACTTGAAACAGACAATAATGATACAGTAGTTAGTGATCAATCAATTGAAACAGGTGATGAATTAAATACAGAAGAAGCAAAAGTAGATAAGACTGAAACAAAAAAAGAGAACAAAGAAAATAAAAAAAATGAAGATACTACTGATTCATCAGGTAATTCAAATGAAAATAGTAGTAAATCAACAAAAACAGACGGTACTGAAACCAAAAAGCCAAATAATGATGAAGTAGAAAAAACAGACAATAGTAGTGAGAAACCAGAGCCAAGTAATAACGAAAAGCCAAAACCAGGCGATAGTAGTGAAAAGCCAAAGCCAAGTAATAATGAAAAACCAAAGCCAAGTAATAATGAAAAACCAAAACCAGGCAATAGTAGTACAAAACCAAAACCAGAGAATAATCAAACTATAACATCGCCAAAACCAAAAAATAAAACAGTTACAATAGCTATAAGTTGCAAAACAGCTATAAATAATGGATTAAATAAAAAACCAGGATTTTCACACTTACCATCAAATGGAATTATATTACAGAATATGAAGGTTGAGTTTAGCGAGGGTGATACAGTATTTGATATATTAGTCAAAGTAACTCGTAAAAAAGGTATACATATGGAGTATAGAGGGTCAGGATCAAATACATATATAGAAGGAATTAATAATTTATATGAATTTGATGGTGGATCTAATAGTGGATGGATGTATAGTGTAAATGGTGTATATCCTAACTATGGAGTAGGTGCATATAAAGTTAAATCTTCTGATGTTATAAAATTCAACTATACATGTAATTTAGGCGCAGATTTAGGGGCTAGAGCAAATTAGTATGGAAAGGGCATTAGCGAGTTATCATCCGATAGTTAGCTTTTTATTTTTTGTAGTAGTAATAGGAATGTCTATGCTTTATATGCATCCAGTACTTTTATTAATATCACTTATAAGTGCAATAATATATTCAACTATACTTAACAAAGAAAAGTTTAAACAGACTTTATCTTTTACATCAATAATAATTTTAGGTGCAATAATTGCAAATGCAATGTTTGTAAATAGAGGATTTACAGTATTATTTTATTTCAGACAAAATCCAGTTACTTTAGAATCAATAAGTTATGGTCTTTGTGCAGGCATTATGATGGCATCTGTAGTTGTATGGTTTAGTTGTTACAATGAAATAATAACTTCGGATAAATTTTTATATATATTTGGAAATACATTTCCATCTATAGCATTGATGATAAGCATGGTATTAAGACTTATACCAAAGTTAACAGAGCAAACAAAAATAATTGCAAAGAGCCAAAAGACTGTAGGACTTGATTATAGTGAAGGCAACATAAAAATGAAAATAAAAAGTAGTATGAGAATACTATCTATATTAGTAACTTGGGCACTAGAGGATGCTGTCCAAACAGCAGATTCAATGAAGGCAAGAGGTTATGGAATAAAAGGAAGAACAAACTTTTCTATATATAGATTTATAAAAAGAGATATGATTATGCTTGGAATCATAGGCACTATAGGTTTATTTTTATTTATGGGATACATAAATGGTTATGGAAATTTAATGTTTTATCCTAGTATAGAAAATATAAGATTTGATGGATTATATATGGCAATATATCTATCGTTTTTCTTGATAACATTGTTACCATCTTTTTTAGAAATAGTGGAGGAATATAAATGGAAATACTCAGAGTGGATGGATTAAAATTTTCATATCCAAATCAATTAAAAAAAGCATTAAATAATATTAATTTTAGTATAGATGAAGGCGATTTTGTATTAATTTGTGGAGAATCTGGCTGTGGAAAAAGTACATTATTAAGACATTTAAAACCAGAACTTAGCCCACATGGTCAAGTTAGTGGAGATATATATTATTACTCACAAAAAATAAATGATTATTCAAGTAAACAACTAGCAAGTGAGATAGGGTATGTTCTACAAAATCCAGATTCTCAAATTGTAACAGATAAAGTATGGCATGAGTTGGCTTTTGGGCTTGAAAATATGGGGCTAGATAATCAAAGTATAAGACTAAGAGTTGCAGAAATGGCTAGTTTCTTTGGAATTCAAGGATGGTTCAGAAAAAATGTAAATGACTTATCGGGAGGTCAAAAACAGCTTTTAAACTTAGCATCTATAATGGCTATGCAACCTAAAATACTTATATTAGATGAGCCTACGTCACAACTAGATCCTATAGCAGCTAAAGATTTTATAGATACACTAGTTAGGATAAATAAAGAGTTATCTACAACTATAATAATGACAGAACATAACTTAGAGGATATATATTCTGTATGCGATAAAGTTATTGTAATGGAAGATGGAAAAGTTATTTGTAATGATACTAACTATAAAGTAGCAGATATATTATCTGGAGATAAAAATCACAAGATGTTTAAATCCCTTCCGACTCCAAGTAAAATCTATAATCAATTAAATGGATATCTAGAAGGTGCAAATAAATCTCCATTAACTGTGAAAGATTGTAGACAATGGTTAAATGATAGTATGGATGAAGTAACTATAACAAAATTGGATGATAGTGAAACAGAAATAAACATAGATGAAAAAGATAGAGAAATAGCTATAGAATTAAAAGATGTTTATTTCCAATATAATAAAATATCAGAGCCTACTATAAGAGATTTATCTTTTAAAGTATATAAAGGAGAAATCTATTCTATATTAGGTGGAAATGGAACAGGTAAAAGTACAACATTATCATTGGTGGCAAGACAAAGAAAACCTCAAAGAGGTAAGATATTTATAAATAATATTGAGATGAAAAAATATAATAATAAAAGCTTATATGAGAATAATTTAGCTTTACTTCCTCAAAATCCACAATCTTTATTTGTATTTGAAACTGTAAGAGAAGACTTAGAAGAAGTACTTATATTACAAAATAAAGATAGAGAATATATAGATAAAGAGGTTAAAAGAGTAAGTAAATTATTAGATATAGAGCATTTATTAGAACATCATCCTTATGATTTAAGTGGAGGAGAATTACAAAGGGCAGGTATGGCTAAAGTAATGTTGCTTAATCCTAAAATTATTTTATTAGATGAGCCGACAAAAGGTTTAGATGCTTATTGTAAAGAAGAAATAGGAAAAATGCTAATGAAATTAAGAGATATGGGAGTAACTATAGTTGTAGTTTCTCATGATATAGAGTTTTCAGCGAGATATTCAGATAGGTGTGCAATGTTCTTTGATGGAAGTATAGTATCAGAGGGAACACCAAAAGAATTCTTCATAGGAAATAATTTTTATACAACTGTGTCTAATAGAATAGCTAGAAATATTTTTGAAGATACACTTATATATGAGGATGTGGTTAGTTTATGCAAAAAGAATATAGAACTAAAAACCAAAATAAGTTCGTAAAATTTAGAAAGATAGTTTTAATCTCGACAATAGCATTAGTATTTCCTATATGTTTAGGTATATATACATTACTGGGAGGAAGGGCATATGCACTTATGAGTATGCTTTTTGTAATATTAGCAATACTCCCTTTCTTAATGATATATGAAATGAAAAAGCCTCAAGCTAGAGAGTGGATTCCTTTGGCTGTTATGGCAGCTCTTGCTGCTGTAGGTAGAGTTGCATTTGCTCCAGTACCATTTTTTAAGCCGACATCGGCTATAATAATAATTACTGCAAGTGTATTTGGGCCAGAAGCAGGATTTTTAACAGGAACAATGGCAGCTCTTGCATCAAATTTATTCTTTGGACAAGGGCCTTGGACACCATGGCAAATGTTTAGTTGGGGAATGATAGGCTTTTTATCAGGATTCTTGATAAAGAAGAATATTATAAATAATAAAACTAAATTATATATATTTGGTTCACTAACAGGATTTATATATGGTTGGATAATGAATATATGGACGGCTACAGGAACTATGTATGAATTTTCATGGGCTTCATTCTTTGGACTTTATATAGCTAGTTTCTTCCCAGATTTAACGCATTCTATTGCCACAGTAATATTTCTAAGGTTCTTATATGATCCTTGGAGAGCTAAGTTAAAAAGAGTAAAGCTAAAGTTTGGTCTTGTAAATTCTTAAAAATTAAAAATGATAATATAAAGTAACTATAAATTTCAAAAATAGTCTAAAAAAGTTAAAAACTTAAAATAAGAAAGGTCGATGTCTATGAAAGTTAAATCTTTTATTAGAAATATTATTACAATATGTTTAATTATCGTTATTTGTATATGTGGTTATAAAATTTATAGTAAGTTGTATGAATACAAAAAAGCAGACAATATATATAATGATCTAAGAAAAGAAAAAAATTATACAAATAAGAATAGTAGCAATAAAACAAATAAAAATAAAGAAAACAGCATAGATTTTTCACATATAAATAAAGATTTTGTATGTTGGATTAATATAAAAAATACAAATATAGACTATCCAGTTGTGCAAGGAGATGACAATTCTTATTATTTACACCGCGATATTTATGGAAATTATTTATATGCGGGAACGACATTTTTAGATTATAGAAATAATTACAATGATAGTAAAAACCTTATTGTATATGGTCACAATATGAAAAATATCACTATGTTTAGTGAACTTGAGAAATTTAAAAAAGAGGATTTTTTTAATTCAAATCCAACAATAACTTTAACTAATAAAAATGGAGAACGACATTTTAAAGCATTTGCAGTTTTGTTAGTTGATAAGAATTATGATTATAGAGTTCCAGATTTTAAAAATGATGAAGAATATAATAAATTTTTAAATAAAATATGTGATGAATCAATGTTCAAAGTAAAGAATAAACCAACAAGTTCTGATAAAATAATGACTTTGACGACTTGTAGTTATGAGTTTAAAAATGCTAGGACTGTTGTTATTTGTAAAGAAATAGATAATTAATTATATTTAGAGTGTTAAAAGATATTAATAGAAGTAGAATATTAAATTAAAAAATACAGAAAAAAGACTATCACAATATAAGATTTGTGGTAGTCTTTTCTTATAGTGTACTTGTTTGCCCATCATACATTGTTGTATTGTAATAATAAATAAAAGTTTCAAATAGAGAAATTTCTATGATTACATGATATAATAAATATGAAAATTATATAAATACAAAAAGAAAAATGAGGTGATATTGTGGCGAATATGAATGATGTTGCTAAAAGAGCGGGTGTGTCTAGGGGAACAGTATCAAATTATATAAATAATGTGAAGATAAAGGAATCTTCAAGAATAAAAATAGAAGAAGCTATAAAGGAACTGGGATATATACCTAATATAGCTGCAAGAGAATTGAAAACAAATACAGCTAGTAATGTAGTATTTATAGTACCTACAGTATGGAATCCATTTTTTTCTGAACTTACATATTACTTGCAAATAGAATTGAAAAAAATAGGTAAAAAGATGTTATTATGTAATTCTCAAGACAATTACTTATCAGAAATAGAATATATTGAAATGGCAAAACAAAACAAAGTATATGGTATCATATCTGTATCCTATAGTAATATCTTACCACACTTAACTGAAAATTTACCTTATGTAGCAATAGAAAGATATTATAATGAATCAATACCTTATGTAACTAGTGATAATATAAATGGAAGTAAACTCGCTGTAAATGAATTATATAAAAGAGAATGTAAAAACTTATTACACATTACAAGAAAAGTAGAGAATAATAAAGCTCTAATGGATAGAAAATTTGGTTTTGAAACTGCATGTAAGGAATTAAATTTAAATTATAGTATTTTTAATTGTCATTGCAAATCTAATGAATTTAGAAGAGAAGTAAATAAGTTTATAAAGGAATCATATAACAACAATAATAAATTTGATGGTATTTTTTGTGCGACAGATAGATATGCACAGTATGTTATTGACGCTTTTGAAGAAATGCAAATAAAAGTACCAGATGATGTTCAGATAATAGGATTTGATGGAGCTAAAAGTTATTCTAATGAACATTTGAAAATTTCTACTATAAAACAAAATATTGAAGGACTTGCAATAGAAGCGGTTAATTTACTTCAATTAGTAGTAAATAAAAGTGAAACTATAAATAATAAAATATTACCAGTAAGTTTTTTACAGATTGAAACTACAAAAAAAATAAATGAACAATAATATAAAATCATAGTTTTTCTGGACTATGATTTTTTTTTACAAAAAAATAAAAAAACTGGCAAATGTTTTCTTGAAAAAAATAGAAATATATATTATAATAAAATTATAAATTTGGAACGTTCCAAAAATAAAAATGGAACGTTCCAATAAAATAAAAAGAACGTTCTAGAAAAAGGTAAAAAGTATAGAGTCCAAGGGAGGAGTAAGATATGAATTATAAAAAAATCGCTAATGAAGTGATTGAAAATGTTGGAGGAAAAGAAAATATAGCAAGTGCAGCGCACTGCGTAACAAGATTAAGATTAGTATTAAAAGATACAACAAAATACGATAGAGAAGTTATCGAAAATATTGAAGGGGTTAAAGGTGTATTTTTTAATGGAGGTCAATTACAAATTATATTTGGAACAAAAACTGTAGACCTTGTACATGCTGCTTTAATGGAAATATTAGATATGAAAGAATCATCATTAGCTGATGTAAAAAGTGAAGCAAATAAAAATCAAAGTAAAATTAAACAAATGTTTAAAGCTTTTTCAGATATCTTTGTAGGTTTAATACCAGCAATCGTTGGATGTGCAATGATTTTAGGATTAAGATCTTTATTTCTTACAGAAGGTCTATTTGGATTAGAGGGTACATTAGCAGATACATATAAATGGGCAAATGATACTGCATCATTTTTAAATATTATAGCAACAGGATTAAACTTCTTACCAGTACTTATAGCTTACTCAGCAACTAAAAGATTTGGTGGAAATCCAGTATTAGGTATAATAATAGGACTAATATTAGTTCATCCAGATTTAGGAAATAGATTTGAATATTTACAAGGTACAGCTACTAATGTGGAATACTGGAACTTATTAGGAATAACTGTTCCTGCTATAGCATTCCAAGGGGGAATATTCCCAGCTATACTAACATCTTTATTTTTAGCTACATTTGAAAAATTTATTACGAAACATGTTCCACAAGTGCTTTCATTTGTACTTGTACCTACATTAACTATAATAGTATCATCTTTAGCTTTATTCATAGTATTTGGACCATTAGGAGATGTTATTGCATCAGCTCTTGGATATGTGTGTGAAGTATTATATGTAAAAACAGGAGTTATAGGGGCGTTTGCATTTGCAGCACTTCTTCAACCATTAGTTATAACAGGAACACATCATGCAATAGGAAGTATAGAAGCTCAATTAATTGCACAAACAGGATTTAATTATATACAACCATTATGGGCAGTATCAATTATAGCTCAAGGTGGAGCTTGTATAGGAATGTTCTTATTAGCAGCGAAAAAATCAAAATTAAGAGAAGTATCAGTATCTAGTTTTATACCTACATTAGTAGGGGTTTCAGAACCAGCAATATTTGCAGTAAACTTAAAAGATTCTATAGTTCCATTTTTATGTGCTGCAATAGGAGCAGGTTTTGGTGGAGTATATATGAAATTATTAGATGTAAAAGCATTAGGTTTTGGATTAACAGGAATACCTGGTGTAACAATAGTAAATCCACCAGTAATGATACATTACCTAATAGGAAATTTAATAGCATTTGTTCTTCCAATAGTATTTTTGGTTATCTATCATAAAATTAAAGGAGTGCAAGGTATAGATAAGATAAAAGCAACGGCTGCATAAATGTTGCAAACGATAAAATAGCTTTATAAATATAATAGAAATATAGAAACTTAGGAGACATTATGAAATTTAAAAACATAGAGAAATATACATTTGTGGAAGATAAGCATAGACAATATTTAGAAGAATTAAGTGAATTTGTTAAACAAAGTGAATATTTGCCGAAGTATCACATTTATCCTAAGAGTGGGCTGATGAATGATCCAAATGGGCTGGCTTATTTTAATGGAGAGTACAACTTTTTTTATCAATGGTTTCCATTTGAACCTAATCATGGGATGAAGCATTGGGGACACTTAACATCTAAAGACTTATTAAATTGGGATGATAAAGGTATAGCTTTAACTCCTAATATGGAGTATGAAAAAAATGGATGCTATTCAGGAAATGCTATTGAGAAAGATGGTTTATTATACTTATTCTATACAGCAAATTATAAAACTGAAAGTGGTAAAATACCAAAGCAAGCCGTAGCAATTATGGACAAAGCTGATCACATAGAAAAGTATATAAATAATCCAATTATAGATGGGGCGCCAGTGGATATGACTGGAGAAATTAGAGATCCTTTCGTTTTTAGAAAAGATGAAAAATACTATATGCTATTAGGAGCAAAAAGTAAAAAAGAAAAAGGTGCATTATTACTATATACAAGTGAAGATTTATTGAAATGGGATTATATGGGTGAAATAAGTCTTCCAATAGATACAGGATATATGTTAGAATGCCCAAGTTTTATAGAAGTTGATGGAAAAGATGTAATGATACTTTCACCTATGGGTCTTGAAAAAGAAGAATTGAAGTATCAAAATCAATTTTCAACACTATATTTAGTAGGAAAATTAGATATAGAAAATATGAAATTTGATTTAGAGTATATGGATGAAGTAGACAGTGGATTTGATTTTTATGCATCTCAAGCATTTTATGGAAAAGGTAATAAGCCTATGATGGTATCGTGGTTTGGATGTGGAGAACAGGATCTTCCAACTGATAAAGAAATGTGGAAACATGGTTTAACTATGCCTCATGATCTTAAATTAGTCGAAAATAGATTGTGCAATTTTGTATCAGAGGAGTTAAATGATCTATTTAATGATAAGAATGAATTTAACAGCAATATAATAAAAACAAAATCTAATTACTATCATATTCAATTTAATATGTGTAAAGAAGATGAAAATACATGGGTTAGATTTGGGAATGAAGATGATTATTGGGAGTTAAACTTTGACTTTGATAAAAATGTAATTCAATTAGATAGAAGTAATCTAAAATTAAAAGTAGATATAAATAATGGACTGAAAAGATGCACAGAGGGGCTAAATAAAGAAGAGTATAAAGTTGATATTTATGTAGATAACAGCTTTGTAGAGGTATTTATTAATGAAGGAATGAAGTCATTTGCATTTAGATGCTTTAACTTAAATAATGAAGAACATAATATACATTTCACTAATGAAAATAAAGGAAGTATAAATTACTACAATAAATAAAAAAAGGCTAGTTTATCTAGCCTTTTAAATATACAACAAAAAGGAAGATATAAATATGATATATACAGTAACTCTTAATCCATCTATAGACTACGTAGTAGAAACGGATAAATTGAAAATAGGGGAAGTAAACAGAGCTAATAAGGAAGAACTATATCCAGGTGGAAAAGGTATAAATGTTTCACTTATGCTTAATGAGCTCCAGGCAGAAAACACAGCATTAGGATTTTTAGGTGGATTTATTGGAGAATACATAGAAAATACTTTAGCTTCTAAAGGAGTAAATACAGAATTTATAAAATTAGAAGAAGGCTTTAGTAGAATTAACTTAAAAATAAAGAATGAAGTGGAAACAGAAATTAATGGTAAGGGACCTCATATAAGTGAGGAGAAGTTACAATTATTATATAAAAAAATTGAAAAATTAAAAGATGAAGATATATTAGTTTTATGCGGAAGTATACCTAATTCACTGAGCAACACATTATATCAAGATATAATTAGTATGGTGGCTCAAAAGAATGTAAAAGTTATAGTAGATGCAACTAGTAACCTTTTACTTAATACATTAAAATACAATCCATTTCTTATAAAACCAAATATTCATGAATTAGAGGAGATATTTGATACTAAAATAGATTGTATAGATAATACTATTTTTTATGCAACAAAACTTAAAGATATGGGGGCTGAAAATGTACTAATATCTATGGGAAAAGATGGAGCGTTATTAATTGATTCAAAAGGAAAAATATATTTAAGTAATGCCCCTAAAGGTGATGTTATAAATACAGTTGGATCAGGAGATTCTATGGTTGCAGGTTTTATTAGTGGATATCTAAAAACTAAGGATTATAAAGAAGCATTAAAATTAGGAGCATCTTGTGGAAGTGCTACTGCATTTTCAAGTGGAATAGGTGAAAAGAAATTAATAGATATTTTAAAAAATGAAATAGAAATCAAAGAAATTTGTAAAATAAATATGTAAGGTGGCAAATATGAAAAAAGTAATAAGTATAGGAGAAGCTTTAATTGATTTTATACCTAATCAAAAAGGTTGTGAATTAAAGCATGTAACGGGTTTTGAAAGAGTAGTAGGAGGGGCACCTGCTAATGTTAGTGCTGTAGTATCAAAACTTGGGGGAAAATCAAATTTCATATCAAAGCTAGGTAAAGACGCTTTCGGAGATCATATAATAGAAATTTTAAAGGATGCTAATGTAAATACAGATTATATATTAAGAACTAATAAAGCCAATACAGGGTTAGCATTTGTTTCTTTAAAAGAAGATGGAAATCGTGATTTTTCATTTTATAGAAATCCAAGTTCAGATATGTTACTGGAAGAAAATGAAGTAAAAAAGGAATGGTTTAAAGAGTGTCATAGCTTACATTTTTGTTCAGTGGATTTAATAGAGTGTCCAATGAAGTATGCACATAAAAAAGCTATAGAATTTGCACTAGAAAATAAAAGTATAATAAGCTTTGACCCAAATGTAAGGTTACCTCTGTGGGATAGTGAAGAGTCATGCAGAGAAGCAATACTTGAATTTTTACCTTTAGCTCATATAGTTAAAATATCCGATGAAGAATTAGAATTTATAACAGGGTATAACACTATGGATAAGGCTAAAGAAGTATTATTTAAAGGTAATGTGAAGTTAGTTTTATTTACAAAAGGAAAAGATGGAGCTGAGGCACATACTAAGGATAGAATTGTTAAAATACCTGGGAATGTTGTGGATGTAGTTGATACAACAGGAGCAGGAGATTCATTTATTGGTTCATTTTTATTTAAACTATTACAAGAGGATATAAATATGGAAGAGCTTGATAGTATTAGTGATGAAAAGCTAAAAGAATATTTAGCATTTTCAAATTGTTATGCAGCATATAGCACAACGAAAAAAGGTGCGATTGGATCATATGCTACATTAGATGAGATAAAAAAATATATCATTACTATATTATAAAAAAACAAGCAGTTATAAAACTTGGTACAAAAATGAGTACAGTACAAACATATTTAGAATATAATTTATATTAGCGCACTTCGGTAACGAAGTGCTTTTATTATGCTTAGAAATTTATAATATAACTACACAATAATTGAACAATTGACTAATAGTTATATTTGATACATTTTAAAATAAAAACACAACTCATATACCCCTATAAATAAGAATAACCTAATAATAAAGTATTTTATATGGGGGTATGCATATGGGGTATTATGTTAAAGTAGAACAGAATGTAAAAGTTTATGTAGAGGACCTTAACCCAGAAGGGAAGAAAACAATAGTGTTCCTACACGGGTGGCCTGGAAATCATAATCTATTTGAATATCAGTTTAATCAACTTCCAAAGCTAGGCTACAGATGTATCGGTATAGACCAGAGAGGATTTGGTAAGTCAGATAAGCCTTATGGGGGTTATGATTATGATAGATTGTCAGACGATGTTAGATGTGTGGTTAATGCTTTGAAATTAAATGATTTCATACTTGCAGGACATTCAACTGGAGGAGCTATAGCTATTCGATATATGTCTCGTCATAAGGGATACGGCGTATCCAAACTTGCTCTTTTTGCTGCAGCAGCTCCTAGTCTTATCAAACGTCCAAATTTTCCATATGGTTTAGACAAAGAGGAAGTGATTAAAATTATTGAGGGAACATACACTGACCGTCCTAAAATGCTAAGTGACTTCGGTGATATTTTTTTCTTTCAGCATATAACTAAGCCGTTTTCTGATTGGTTTTTACAATTAGGTTTACAAGCGGCAGGTTGGTCAACTGCAGCAATTGCAAACACTTGGATAAATGAAGTGCTATTTTCTGATTTGGCAGAAATAAATGTTCCAACCTTAATTATTCATGGAATTCATGACAAAGTCGTTCCATTCCCACTAGGCAAAGTACAAAATCAAAGTATTAGAAATTCTAAACTTGTGCCATTTGAATTCAGCGGACACGCATCCTTCTATGATGAGCGAGATAGATTTAATGAAGAATTGGTGAAGTTTATTGAAGAATAATGAGTATGTAGAAAAATTACTTGAGGTATTGATTAGAAAATCAATGCCTTTTTTAATACAAAAAATCAAAAAGAAATATATCACAATAAATTATTAGAATTATCAACAAATTTAAATTAATGTATGATAATATAGTATAGATTTAAATTAATGTATGATAATATAGTATAGATTTAAATTAATGTATGATAATAT
>OLNJ01000907.1_pt1 | contig 19640 bp, 12 predicted proteins | sample 1672191 | NCBI WGS metagenome assembly OLNJ01 (sample SAMEA3136657, study PRJEB25190) | human gut metagenome | biome: human gut; feature: human-associated habitat; material: faeces | place: Austria | collected 2013 | reverse complement strand
CAATAAAGGTGGTACCGCGTGTGAAACGTCCTTTTTTAAGGACGTTTTTTTATTTTTTAAAAATAAGTTTGGAGGAATCGTCATGCTAAATCGATTAAAAGAGTTACAAATCGAAGCAATTAATGAAATATCAAATACGACAGATTTAAAAGAGTTAAATGATCTTCGTGTTAAATATCTTGGTAAAAAAGGTCCAATCCAAGAAGTAATGAAAAATATGAAAGATATGCAACCTGAAGAACGTAAAAGTGCAGGAGCTGTTTCAAATGAAGTAAAAAATGCAATCTCAGCAGCGATTGAAACAAAAAAAGAAGAGTTAGAGGCTTTAGCGATTCAACAAAAATTAGCAAATGAAACGATCGACGTGACATTACCAGGTCGTACAGTAAACATTGGAGTAACGCACCCATTACAGGCGGTGACAAATGAATTAGAATCATTATTTATTTCAATGGGATATACGGTAGAAGAAGGACCAGAAGTTGAATGGGATCATTATAACTTCGAACTTTTAAACTTACCTAAAGGTCATCCAGCTCGTGATATGCAAGATTCATTCTATATTACAGAAGAATCATTATTACGTACGCATACATCACCTGTTCAAGCACGCGTTTTAGAAGCAGCGAAAGGAAAAGGTCCAATTAAAATTATCTGTCCAGGTAAAGTATACCGTCGTGATGATGATGATGCGACTCACTCACATCAATTTACACAAATTGAAGGATTAGTAGTTGATACTGATGTAACAATGGCTGATTTAAAAGGAACATTACTTGAACTTGCACGTCAAATGTTTGGTCAAGATCGCGAAATCCGTTTACGCCCATCATTCTTCCCATTCACTGAACCATCAGTTGAAGTGGACGTAACATGCTCAAAATGTGGTGGATGTGGATGTAACATTTGTAAAGGTACAGGATGGATTGAAATTTTAGGAGCAGGTATGGTTCATCCAAACGTATTAGAAATGTCTGGATTTGACTCAAAAGTATATCAAGGATTTGCCTTTGGTATTGGAGCAGAACGTATTGCAATGCTTAAATACGGAATTGAAGATATCCGTAACTTCTATACAAATGATTTAAGATTTATCAATCAATTTAAATAAGACATTTTTAATAGGAATTGGAGGCTATAACATGTTAGTTTCAGTAAATTGGTTAAATCAATATGTCAATATTAGCGATATTGATCCAAAAGAATTAGCAGAGCGTATTACACGCACAGGAATCGAAGTAGAATCAGTAAATATCTTATCAGATGCAACAAATATTGTTATTGGTCATGTTTTAGAACGTGTTCAACATCCAAATGCCGATAAATTATCGGTTTGCCAAGTAGATGTTGGAGGAGAAGAAGGGGTTCTTCAAATCGTTTGTGGAGCGAAAAACGTAGCTGCGGGACAAAAAATTATTGTCGCTAAACCAGGAGCTGTTTTACCAGGAAACTTTAAAATTAAACGTTCTAAATTACGCGGTGAAGAATCAAACGGAATGTGCTGTTCATTAAAAGAATTAGGAATTGAGCAAAAATTAGTTCCAACAGCTTATGCTGAAGGAATCTTCGTTTGTGCGGATGATGCACCGGTTGGAATGGATGCATTAGAATATTTAAAATTCAATGATACGGTCATTGAATTAGGATTAACACCTAACCGTATGGATTGTTTATCTATGTATGGAGTGGCTTACGAAGTTGGAGCTATTTTATCACGTGAGGTTAAATTTGAAGAGGTTTCTGTTAACGAAGTAGCAGAAGCAGCTAAAGATTTAATCAAAGTAACATCTAACACAGAAAAATCACCAGCTTATTTAACACGCGTGGTGAAAAATGTTGAAATTAAGGAATCTCCACAATGGTTACAAGCGATGTTAATCGCAGCAGGGATGCGTCCGAAAAATAACGTAGTCGATGTCACAAACTTCGTCATGTTAGAAATGGGACAACCATTACATGCATTTGATTATGAGACGATTACGTCAAAAGAAATCGTTGTACGTGAAGCTGTTAATGGTGAAACAATTAAAACGTTAGACGGTCAAGACCGTGAATTGGTTGAAGGAGATATCATCATTACAGACGGAAAAACGCCAATTGCGATTGCCGGCGTAATGGGGGGAGAAAATACAGAGGTTACCGATGAAACAAAAACTGTTTTATTAGAATCTGCAATGTTTGATCGTCTTCAAGTTCGTAAAACAGCAACTCGCTTAGGATTACGTTCTGAAGCGTCAGCTCGTTTTGAAAAGGGAATTGATCCTCAACGTGTCGAGTTAGCGTTAAATCGTGCAGCCTCATTATTAGCTGAGCTTGCAAATGGTGAAGTTTGCCAAGGAATCGTGGCAGATGATCGATTTGAATTAACAGCGGTTGACATTGAGATTACAGCTGAAAAAATTAACTCAGTTTTAGGAACAAACATGTCAACGGATGAAGTGGCATCAATTTGGTCTCGTTTACAATTTACTTATGATTTAAATGGTGAAGTCTTCACAGTTCATGTGCCATCTCGACGCTTAGATATTACAATTGTTGAAGATTTAATTGAAGAAGCGGGGCGTATTTATGGATACGATAAAATCCCAACAACCCTCCCTTCAACAGATATTAAAGGTGGATATTCACCAATTCAATTAGTACGTAATCGTGCTCATGAAACGTTAAAAGCATGTGGGCTAACACAAGTGATTACGTATTCATTAACAAGTGAGGAAAAAGCGACTCAATTCTTATCATTACCAGCAGATGTAAAAGAAACCGTTAAGTTATCAATGCCAATGAGTGAAGAGCGTGCTTACTTACGTCAATCAACAATTCCAGGATTATTAGAAGTCGTTCGTTACAACAATGCTCGTACAATGGCTAATGTTGCAATTTATGAAATTGGTAAAGTATACGGACAAACTGAAGGGGATTACGTAGAAGAAACGAAATTTTCAGGTGCGGTAACGGGACAATTAATCCAAAATAAATGGCAAGGAAAAGTTGAAAATGTTGACTTCTTTGTAGCTAAAGGATATGTTGAGACATTATTAACTGAAATGGGTCATTTAAATGTTACTTATCGTCCAGTTGATGCAACGGAATATAAAGACTTCCATCCAGGACGTAGTGCGGTTGTGTTAGTAAATGATGTAACAGTTGGAGTAGTCGGTCAAGTTCACCCTGCCTTACAACAAGAATTAGATTTAAATGAAACATATGTTTTTGAATTATCATTAGATGCTTTATACGGATTAGAAACATCAAAACCTGGATATGAAATCATCGCTAAACATCCAGGGATGACTCGTGATATTGCCTTAGTGGTAAATCGTGAAGTGTTAGCTGACGACCTAGTTCAAACGATTAAAAAGGCTGCTAATAAATTATTACAAACAGTTGAAGTGTTCGATATTTATGAAGGTAAGGGAGTAGAAGAAGGTAAGAAATCTGTTGCGATTTCACTTTACTACTTAGATCGTGAAAAAACATTAACAGACGAAGATTTACAACCAACACATCAAAAAGTATTAGATGCTTTAACAGCAGAACATGATGCTGTGTTACGCGGATAATTATCAAAACCTAAAAAGGAACAAGTTTCGACTTGTTTCTTTTTATTTTGATGAGAATATTAGTGAAAAGTTTTCAAAAAACAGAAAAGTTGGTTATAATAGAAATAGTAATGACAGATGAGGTGAAAACATGACAAATCAAAATCTAAAACAGCTTAGAGATCGTATAGATGAAATTAATTTACAAATGCTTGAGTTATTAAACGAACGTACTGCTATTGTAGAATTAGTAGGACGCGAAAAAGATAAACAAGGATTAAAAAAATATGATCCCATTCGTGAACATCAAATTTTAGAAAGTTTAAAAGCTAAAAATAATGGACCGATGACGGATGAAATGATGGTTCATATTTTTAAAGAAATCTTTAAGTTGAGTGTGAAGTTACAAGAAGATAATAGTCAAAAAGGATTATTAGTATCTCGAAAAAATAAAGCTCATGATACGGTGATTGATGTTCAAGGTGACTTGGTCGGAGGTGATGTTCAAACTCTGATTTTTGGTCCATGTAGCGTTGAATCAAAAGAACAAATGGAGCTCGTGGCTAAGAATTTAGCAGACAAAGGTTTAAAATACATCCGTGGAGGTGCATTTAAGCCACGTACATCGCCATATGATTTCCAAGGTTTAGGAGTCGAAGGGTTGAAAATTATGTCGGAAACAGCAAAAAAATATGGGTTACGCGTGGTTAGTGAAATCATGGATGCAAAAGATTTAGAAGAAGCTTTACCCTATTTAGATGTGGTTCAAATTGGAGCACGTAATATGCAAAACTTCTCGTTATTAAAGGCAGTTGGGCAAATCGATAAACCTGTGCTATTAAAACGAGGCTTAAGTGCAACGATTGAAGAGTTCATTAATGCTGCTGAATATATTACAATGCATGGAAATCCAAATATTATGTTATGTGAACGTGGAATTCGTACTTACGAAAAAGCAACTCGTAATACATTAGATATTTCTGCAGTTCCAATTTTAAAACAAGAAACACATTTACCAGTATTTGTTGATATTACTCATTCAACAGGGCGTAAGGATATTTTATTACCGATTGCCAAAGCGGCACTTGCGGTAGGAGCAGATGGAATCATGGCAGAGGTTCATCCGAATCCATGCGTTGCTTTATCGGATGCTGCGCAACAAATGAGTTTGGAAGAATTTGATGATTTTTATAAAAATCTTTCAAAATAGAATATGAAAACCCATTCCTGCCTATAATAGAATAAGTTTTCAAAAAGCAAACGGTTTATTTATGAAAATTTTCATTATATTATTGCGAAATAGTTTTATTTTCGCTAAAATTGTCTATGTATCGAAATATAAAGGGCATGTTAACGCTTGCAAACGAAAAGTGTGTAAGGTAAAATGATAAATAGGTACAGGAAAAATTTACATTTAGGAGTGATGTTATGTCAAAAGTAACGATTTACGATGTGGCACGTGTTGCGGATGTTTCACTAGCAACAGTATCTCGCGTTTTAAATAACCCAGAAAAAGTAAAGCCAAAAACTCGTGAACGTGTTTTAGCTGCAATCAATGAATTAGGATACCGTCCAAATGCGATTGCACGTGGACTTGCAAGTCGTCGTTCAACAAACGTTGGATTAATTGTTCCAACATGTTCTCGTGCATCAGTATCAGAAATGATTGATGGAGTGGCTGATATCGCAGATAAATATCGTTATTCAGTGTTCTTAAATGTAACACATAATGAATTAGATATTGCAGCAAATGTTTGGCAGAACATGATTGCTTCTCAAGTAGACGGTGTTTTAATGATGGCCGATCGTTTAAGTGATGAGGAAATTACACGTTTAGCAAATGATACAGTGCCAACGGTTTTATTATCAGTTAAAGATTTAGATGAGCGTATCCCAGCCGTTTTAATTAATTATGAATTAGCGGCTTATGAAGCAACTAAAAAATTAATTGAGAATGGAAATAAAGATATTGCCTTTATTACGTCAAGTTCATATTATGCAATGAATGATTTAAAAGAACAAGGATATCGTCGTGCCTTAGCTGAAGCGGGACTTGAACCACGTATCTTAGGTTTATACAATAAATTTGAAAACTCATTAGAGTCATTCAAAGAATTCTTTGCCAATAACCAAGCACCTGATGCAGCCTTAGCTGTTCGTGACTCTGTTGCTGTTATGTTTATGAATGCAGCCATTGAACATGGAATTAGTGTGCCAGATGAGTTAGAAATTATCGGATTCCAAAATACAAAATATGCAATTATGTCACGTCCTCAATTAAGTACAATCAATATCCCAACATACGATATTGGGGCAGTTGCGATGCGTTTATTAACGAAGTTAATGAAAGAGGAAGAAGTAACAGAAACACAAATCACGTTACCTCACTCATTTGTATGGCGTAATACAACAAAATAAGGTTGACAATGCTCGACTGCTTTTGTTATAATCCAGTCAAAAGATAAATAATAATGCAATGAAAAGATCACAGTAGAAATCATTGAAATGCAGTATCAGAGACTTAGTGGACGGTGAGAACTAAGGCAATAATGAAATCGAATTACAATCTTGGAGCATGTTCAAATGAACCGGAAACAATCCGTTATCAAATCAAGTGGTTAAATCAAAACCTTTTTGATCTAACAAGTTGGGTGGTACCGCGACTATAATCGTCCCTTCATTCTACAATACGTAGAGTGGAGGGATTTTTAGTTGGACTAGTAATCTTCGATTACTTAGTCCAACTTATCCTGAGTGTTTGGAATATCTTGCGAAGATTAGATATTCCCACGAAGGGCTGTTAGTTGTCCTCAGCTAGTCGCGTTAGCGACTTAGCTGAACTATACACCGCCTCGGGCGTGTGTTATCCGTATATTCTAGGCGAGGTGTAGCTGAGCCCTACTACTAGGAATGAATCATTTTTAGGATAAGAGCTTAGTGCAACTTGTCCTGAGGGTTTTGGATCCATTTATTTGATTGCTTGAAGCATTGTAAGGCTGCTGATTAAGTTATATCTTTCAAAATATTGTTGAAGAGGTGAATGAAATGAAAAATGAATTCTTAAAAGACCTACAATGGCGTGGGTTAATTAATGATTGTACGGATTTTGATGCTTTAGATGAGTTAGTTGAGAAAGGGAATATCACGTTATACTGTGGTTTTGACCCAACAGCAGATAGTTTACATATTGGACATTTATTAATGATTTTAATTTTAAAACGATTCCAATTAGCAGGGCATAAACCATTAGCTCTTGTAGGAGGAGCAACAGGATTAATCGGGGATCCATCAGGTCGTTCGGTTGAACGTCCAGATAGTAATTTAGAAACAGTTGAAAAATGGTCTAACAGTATTAAAGGACAATTATCTCAATTCTTAGATTTCAATGAGACTGAAGCAAATGGTGCTGAAATCGTAAATAATTATGATTGGACTTCAAATGTTAATATGCTTGATTTCTTACGTGATGTTGGGAAATACTTTAATGTTAACTATATTTTAGCGAAAGACCTTGTATGTTCACGTTTAGATAAAGGGATGACATTCACTGAATTCTCTTATACGATTTTACAAGGAATGGATTTCAAACATTTATATGAAACCAAAAAATGTGTGTTACAAATTGGTGGATCGGATCAATGGGGGAATATTACCTCTGGACTTGAGTTAATTCGTAAACAATTAGGACATGAAGAAAAAGCAGTTGGATTAACAATGCCATTAGTAACAAAAGCGGATGGAACAAAGTTCGGAAAAACAGCAGGTGGAGCTGTTTGGTTAGATCGTAAGAAAACATCTCCATATGAGTTATACCAATTCTTCATCAACACAGCTGACGAAGATGTTGTCAAATTCTTAAAATACTTCACATTCTTAACAAAAGAAGAAATTGAAGCAGTAGAAGCAGAATTTAAAGAAGCACCACATTTACGTCATGGACAAAAAGTATTAGCACGTGAAGTGGTAACTTTAGTTCATGGTGTTGAAGCTTACGAACAAGCCTTAAAAATTACAGAAGCCTTATTCAGTGGAAACCTTGCAGGATTAACTGCTGAAGAAATCGAAGTTGGATTCAAAGATGTTCCATCAGTTGAATTAGCTGAAGATCTTAACTTAGTGGATGCCTTAGTGTTTGCTAAAGCGGCTAGCTCAAAACGTGAATCACGTGAATTCATCAATAATAATTCAATCTTAATTAACGGAGAAAAAGTTAATAATTTAGAATTTATTGTATCAAAAGAAAATGCAATTGGTGGTAAGTTTACAGTCATCCGCCGTGGTAAGAAGAAATATTTCTTAATTAAACACGTTTAGTCAAAAAAAAGAAATCGTGAGAAAAGTTTAATTTTTTCACGATTTCTTTTTTTATGAATTAACTTACCTTTGATTGTTGAAAGGCTTTAGGAGAAATTCCGCATTGTTTTTTGAAGAGACGACTAAATTGACCCACATCTTGAATTCCAACAAGTAAGGCAACCTCGCCTACTTTATAGTTCATTCGTAAATAGAGCTTGGCGAGATTAATCTTACGAGTATTAATATATTCTTTTGGCGTTTTGTGGACATATTTATTGAAGAGATAATGTAAATTTCGATGGGACATATAAGAAGCATTAGCTAAATCTTGAATGGTAATGGGTTTATTTAAATTACTTTCGATAAACATGAGCAATTGATTAAATTCACTTGGATAGCGATTCGCATCGAGAGGATGGCTATTTTGACTGGAACATAATAAAGATAAACCCTCGAAGGCCATTGTTTTCATCATATTGTAAATGCCATAATTATTTAGCGTATTAGGCCCGATGTGGTTCATTAAAAAATCGATATAAGAAAACATGTGATCACAATGATGAACAACTATTTCATGCTGCTGAGTAAAAGAATGAAGAATTTTTTCTTCAATAGAGGGAAAATGAGTAGGTGAAATAGCATGAATGTAATCAAGGGTAATCACAAAAAAGATTAAATAAAGCTCAGATGAATAAGTTCCATTAATGGAAGCTTTGAGCCTAATCTCATGTTCAATAAGAGGGTTACAGATAAAAATATCGCCTTTATTTAAATTATAAAGTTTGTCACCATGAAGATATTCTCCTGTTCCTTCAATCACAAAACAAAGTTCGTAGTAATCGTGACGGTGTACCTTATTAGTTGGAGAGATCTGATCAAATTTACATAGACTATCTGGTTTAATGGTTATCACAAAGCGACCGAATTTTTCCTGAATTAAAATATCTGATACTAAATTAAAGATATAAAATTTATCAATTCCCATAATAGCTCCTTGCACAATAGGTCAAATTTTTATTCGTTCTGGATTATTTGATATTTACCATAGTTTATTATAATAAGATTATATTCGAGATAGCGCTTAATGAAAAGAGAGAGTGTTAGAGGGATTTATAATATTAAAAAAATGTATCTATCAAAGAGGCTAAGGAGCGAACTGATATGTCAAAAATAAAATTAACGAAAAAATGGGAAGTTTTATTAATTCATCATACACACACTGATATTGGATATACGCAAAGTCAAGAAGTGATTGAGTTTTATCATGTGAACTTTATTAAACAAGTCATTGAGATTTTAGAGGGATTAAGAGTTCAGGGAAAAGAGAAAGATTTTAAATGGGTATGTGAGGCCTTTTGGGGTGTTGAAACTTTTTTAAGAAGAGTTGATGAATCATGGAGAAAGCGTTTTGAAACATGTGTGAAAAATGGTGGAATTGAACTGACGGGAAGCTATTTAAATATGACAGAATTAATTGATGACCAGGTATTAAAGAATCAAATCAAAAAATCTGTTGATTATGGAAAGAGCATTGAAAAAGAGGTTAGATGTGCCATGACAGCCGATATTAACGGTTATTCTTGGGGATTTGTTGATGCACTAGCTGAGAATGGAATTGAAAATTTATTATCCTGTGTTCATACTCATCATGGAATGTATCCTTTATTTAGGAAGTTAATGCCTTTTTATTGGGAGTCCGAAAAGGGGAATAAAGTGTTAGTCTGGAATGGGGAGCATTATCACTTTGGGAATGAGTTTGGGATTGTAAAAACAGCAACAGGATCATATGTTCATAAGGATGAACTTCGAGATTCTTTTACGCAAGATAAATTAAAAGAATATGGGCATAAACGTATGTATCGATACCTTAAATCATTAGAGGATCAAGCTTATGAATATAACTTTGTTCCGATTACCGTTCATGGACTCCCAACGGATAATAGTTCAGCTAATCTTGAGGTATTGGAATTTGTACAGTGGTGGAATGAGAATTTTTCGCATGAAGTTATAATTAAGATGTCGACGCTTGAGGAATTATTTGATCGTGTCAGGGCGAGTGAGGTTGAAATCCAAACGTATAGAGGGGATTGGCCAGATTGGTGGGCGTTTGGTGTAGGAAGTACACCAAACGCGGTAAAAGTCTATAAAGAAGCACAACGTTTATTACAAATGACAAAGATGATAGATGAAAATCTGTGTGACAACAAGTTAGTTAATGAATGTGAAGAAATGTTAATGTTGTATGCGGAACATACATGGGGACATTCTGCTTCGATTACAAATCCTTGGAATTCACTGGTTAACCTAATGGATTACAAAAAATCATCGTATGCTGCACGTGCGCATGAATTAGCGATTAGAAATTATTTAAATGTTCTGGAGGCAAGAGGGATGACGAGTTTAAAACCAAATCGAGAGCCAAAGTTTAAAGTGATAAATCCTCATTCGCGAACAGTCACCGAGTGTGTAAAATTATTTTTAGATTACTGGGAAACTTCAAATTTGATTAATGTCGTCGTTGATGATTTAGGAAATGAATATGCCACTCAAATTGAACGTCAGCCAAGAGGAGAGGCAATCCATTTTATTGCCACATTAGAAGCGAATGAAGAACGAACCTTTTGGGTGGAAAGACGAGAGCATCCAGTGCATTATATCAAAATTAAGAATGAATCAGCCTGTGTCCAAGGGTATGATGATATATTTTTATACGAGGATAAAAGAGCTGTTATTAAGTATGATCAGACCTATGAGAATGGGCATGTAAGAATTTCGTGGAACAAACAACATGGAATTATAAGTTGGTATGATAAAGTAAATCAGGTGGAATTGCTAGATCCCTCATCTGAAACAGGTGCATTTATGCCTATTTATGAATGTTCAAAAGCTTACTCTCAAACGACATCGGATCAATATAGCGTGCGTTCAAGACTCGGGCGGAATATGCGTGGAGCAAATCATGAGGTATATTATGCACACATTAAACAGATTACGATCAATGAAATAGGAGAGATTTATGGAAAGATTCAACTGGATTTAGAATTAGAGGGAACAACACTCGCAAAGGTCGAGCTTAAAATTTATCATGATATTTGTAAAGTTGAGGTTCAAGTTATTCTAAACAAGATGAGTGTTTGGGATCCTGAAAGTCTCTACGTTGCGCTACCTTTTGCTTATGATCAGCAAAAAATGGACTTATTTGCAGAGAAAACAGGATGTACTGTTCAATTGAAGAAAGATCAATTATTGGGAACAAATTGTGATTATTACTTGGTTCAAGAAGGGGTTGGATTAAAAAAAGGCAGTTATGGAATGAGCATCGCCATGCCGGACACCCCATTAATTTATACGTCCCCCTTAAGATATGAAAATGCAAAAAAATTATATCATCCTAAGTATACGAAGGCGACTGACTATGAACTTTACTCATGGCCGATGAATAATCTTTGGGAAACAAATTTCAAAGTATCATTAGCTGGATTTATTGAATTGAACTATGCGGTGAGCTGGTCAAATCAGATTGAAAGTAAGCAAGATTTAACAAGAAGAAATCATGAAATGAATATGGGATTCCTCAATTATCGAATCGACTAAAATATATAAGTAGCGTTAAGTTTTTCATAGCGTAAAAATCTTTAACGAATCACCCTAACAGTGGAGGATTTCTCTCTTTGAGAGGTTAGGTTCTCCCTATAAAGGGTCGTCATACCGACTCAAATCCATCTATCGTGAAAGATTCATTAGAAAGAATCCGTTTGATTAAACGGATTTTTTTATGTGATGATTTCGTTTAGTGTCAGAAGAAAAAAATAAATACAGCCACCATTGCCGTTAAGACTAGTATCAATTGAGAAAGAAAAGGACAATAAAAACTTTTTTATCTGTCAGTAGGTTCATAATAAGATAACAAAAAAAGACACCATGAGGTGCCTTAAAAAATTTTATAGTAAAATCCCGATTAAAACAACGGCGATCATAATTTGGGCAATTCCGATTAATAAACAGTAAATCCCGCTTTTGACGCCTGCTTTCATTAAATCTTTGAATTTAACACTCATTCCGATTCCGGCCAATGCAAAGATTTCTAAATAGTTACTAATTTGTTTAAATCCATGTGATATATTTTCATTAATGATTCCAACACTGAATAAGAAACACATGATAAAGAATCCAATGACATACCATGGAATTTTAATTTTTGCTTTTGGTTGTTGATGATGTAATTCTGCTTCATGGTTTTCTTCATCTTTTTTCAGTTTAGCAAATGATAAAATAACAAATACTAAGAAAATAATTCGGACAATTTTAAAGATGGTCGCGTATTGTAACACATCATGGTTAACCATTGAACCACTTCCAACAACTTGGCCAACTGATTGCAAGGTTCCTCCGATTAAAGCTGATGATTTAATGGTTTCATTTCCATAAAGAATAGAGGTTAAAAAGGGTAAAATCATCATTAAGATGGTTCCAGTTAAGTTAACTAATGTAATCGTAATAGATTTATCCACGTCGTTTGCCTTTATAACAGGTGCGGTCGCTCCAATAGCTGAAGATCCGCAGACAGCGTTACCTGCTGCCATTAATAAGCGGAAATCTTCTGAGAATCCAAGTTTTTTTCCAACAAGGATACAAAAAATAATGGTTAAAATCATTTGTAGTACGATGAAACTAACACCTGAAACACCTAATTGTAAAATAACCTTATAGCTTAAAGTTCCGCCTAATAAAACAATAGAGTAAGAAAGTAAGTTAGATTCTGAAAAACGAACCCCTTTATAGAAGCTTTTATGTGTTAAAACTGTATTCCCAAGTAATAGGCCGAGTAAAATCGCAATCGTCGCACCTCCGAGTGCTGGAACAAAGGTTCCAACGTATTTGGAAATTAACCCGATTATAATGCAGACAATAAGACCAGGTAATAGCTCTTTAACGTTTACAAACTTTTGTTGCATAAAGTTTCGAGTTTTCATTTAAAACGCTCCTTCATCTAAGTTCTACGTTATTAGTATATAACAGGTCTTATTATAAGTAAAATTAATTGTTATAATGCTAACAATAAGTAAAAATAATAATAGAGGTGTCAAATATGATTGATGAATTAAGATCATTTATTCAGGTAGTCGAAAATCAGAACTTTACAAAGGCGGCAAAGAAGTTAAACCTATCACAACCGGCAGTTAGTTTGCATATTTTAGGACTTGAAAAACAACTTGATACCAAACTTATTTTGCGATCTAATAAAGAAAAAAACTTTTTATTAACATCAGATGGGGAAATTTTATTTAAACGTGCAAAAGAAATTGTTCATCAGTATGATGATATGATTAATGAAATTAAATCACACGCAATGGAAGTTAAAGGAACCCTAAAAATTGGAGCTAGTTTGACGATTGGAGAGTATCTGCTACCTTCTATTCTTGGAGAGTTATCTAAGTTATATCCTGCCCTCAGTTTTGAAGTTACCATTGAAAATAGTCAGTCTATTTTAAATAAAGTGAATCAATTAGAGCTTGAGATTGGGTTAGTTGAAACTGAGATAGAAAGTGATCAATTGAATCGAGTCCCATTTTATCGGGATGTGCTACAAGTAGCCTACACGAGTAGTTTAGTTCCTCCAAACAATCCAGAACACTATCATCAGTTTTTTAATGAGCAAGTATGGTTATTACGAGAGTCAGGATCAGGGACGAGAGAGAGAACTGATTTCTTTTTAGAGAATTATGGAATTACACCGTATCGTCGAATTATTCTGGGGAGTAACTGTATTATTAAAGAAACGCTCAGACAGCAACCCTCAGTTACCTTTACTTCAACGTTAATGAAGAAACAAAAGTTTGAGGGAATTGAGTATTTAGAAGATGAGGGATATCAATTATCACGATTATTTTATTACGTGACAAAAGATGGCGTTGTTTTGAGTAAACGCGTTCAAATTTTTATGGCTTTATTACAGGAATTATATGAGCCAGTAAAATAAAAAAAAGACTTCGGAAAATCCGAAGTCTTTTTTAATGAGCCATTAAAGATTAACGGCTGTAGAACTCTACGATTAAGTTTTCGTGGATGTCAGCGAATACTTCTGAACGTTCTGGTAAACGTACATAAGTTCCTGTCATTGTAGCTTCATCGAAAGTTACGAAGTCTGGACGGTGGATAGTAGCCTCTAAAGACGCTTTAACTACAGCTAAGTTAGCTGATTTTTCACGTAAAGAGATTGTTTGTCCTGGTTTTACTGAGTAAGAAGGAATATCAACGCGTTTTCCATCTACAGTAATGTGTCCGTGGTTTACTAATTGACGAGCTTGACGACGAGTCGCAGCTAATCCTAAACGATAAACTAAGTTATCTAAACGAGATTCTAACATGTATAAGAAGTTCTCACCATGTTTACCTGCTAATTTACCAGCTTTATCGTATGTACGACGGAATTGACGCTCAGTCATTCCATAAGCATGACGTAATTTTTGTTTCTCTTGTAATTGTAATCCGTATTCAGAGATTTTTTTACGAGATTGTCCGTGTTGCCCAGGTGCATAAGGGCGTTTTTGTAATTCTTTTCCGTTTTCTAAGATAGAGTATCCTAAACGACGAGAAATTTTCCAGCTTGGTCCAGTATAACGAGCCATGCTAATACCTCCTTTAATTTGTAAGAAATTTGATTTTGCATATCAAAAAAGGAGAAAATTTATCTTTACCTATAAGATAGATTAAAATCTCATATCCTCGCCTTTGCAGCCAAAAGGTTATACGATATGCCATCAGCCAAGCCAAGCTTTACTGAGGTTTAATCTAAACGTTATAGTCTGATAAACAGCTGCCTTTAATATACGCACTCAAGTATAATATCAACTTTCATTTGTATTGTCAACAAAAAATCCCTATCTCATACATTTACCATTTAATCTCTACAAAAAAAGGTTTAAATAAGTGATTCAACCAAAATTTGAACGAATTTTTCTAAGTAATGTTGATCGGTTTTTGAAAATCGATTCAAAAGCGGACTATCAATATCAAGGACCCCCATTAATTCGTTATCTTTAATAATCGGAACGACAATTTCAGAGTTGGTTGCACTATCACAAGCAATATGGCCAACAAATTCATGGACATTTTGAACTAATGCAGTTTGCTTTGTTGTTGCAACATAACCACAAACTCCCTTATCAAATGGAATACGAATGCAGGCTGGTAGTCCTTGAAAGGGTCCTAGTACGAGTTGGTTGTTTTTTACGAGATAGAATCCGACCCAGTTAATTTCCTCTAAAAATACATTTAGTAAGGCAGATGCATTAGAGAGGTTTGCAATTAAATCCGATTCTCCTGCAATTAAAGCTTTTAATTGTGCTAAAACGAGTTCGTAATTTTCTTCTAAAGTTCCAGTGTAAGCTTCTTTTTGAAACATCTTAAATTCCCCCTGAGATTTAATCTATAAGTTGGAGAAAATTATAACAAAAAATATAAGAAAAACATAGAAAGAATAGGATTTTTTGATTAAATTATGATATTATTGTAAGATAAAAAATAATTATTAATAATCGTGATGGAGGATACTATGGGAGATTTTAAGTTAATACTCTTGATTGTAATGGTCATTGTTCTCGTGACTGTATTATTATATTCAATCATTATTGTCTCAAAGAAGAAACAGTATTATACGAAAATCGATGAGCTTGATTATTTCAAACATGAGATATCTAATAAGACGGTACCGTTTGAGTTAGCAAAGTTACGCAGTACAAAAAAGAGTGAACGCATTGTAAAAATGGTGCAACAATGGGAACAACGTTGGGGGAAATTAGAAGCACAATTTATTACTGTCACGGAACAAATTATTTATGCGGAAGAGTTGGTGTCACAACGTAGCTTTTCCGAGGTTGATGAATTATTAGAGGAGACGCATCAACAATTAGAGGGGCTCAATCAAGAGGTTGAGGGTTTATTAAATGAAATTAAAGAGTTAAAAAAATCAGAAGAACGTAGTCGTTCAAACGTCTTAGGGTTAAAAGAACACTTTGAACAGTTAAAGATTCAATATGAGGGGGAAATTGATCAATTTACTGAATTTAAAGAAGAAATTAAACAGTTATTTAAAGACATTGAAAGTTTATTTTTTAAATTTAATGAATGTATGGAAGATTGTAATTATGATGTAGCAGATGAAACCATTGCGACGATTAAAATAGAGATGGAAAAAGTAACGATTATTTTTGATCGTGTACCGATTTATTTAACGAGTATTAAAACTGAGATTCGACCTTTATTAAAAGATGTTTTAAAAAGCTATGAAAACTTAACACAGTCAGGTGTCTATTTAAAACATTTAGAAATTGAAGAAACAATATCGATTTATAAAGAACAGTTATCACAAATGACGGATTTAATTAAACAGTTTGAATTTGAGCAAATCGAAACACGCTTGATGGAAATGAGTCAAGATGCGAAACAAATGATTACATTCATGAAAAAGGAATTAGAGATTCAAGATTCTTTAACGGGTGGATTAAAAGAAGTTAAAGAGTCCATTTCAAAAATGAATAAACAGGCCGATCATTTAAGTCAACGTTATGATAATATCAAATCAAATTATACATTACCTGAAGAAGATGAAGATAACTTTAATTTCATTTTAAATGAGGTTAAAATTATCACGAATAAATATGAATTTTTAGAAAAAAATGCGCAACAAAAACAAACGGCCAATTCAATTCTTTGTCGTGAGTTAGATGAGATTTTAAATCAAATGGATGAGATTGAACAACAGTTAAACATATTTGAACATGAAATTGAAAACTTATATGCGGGGGAAAAAGAGGCTCGTCAACGTGCGCTTAAGTTATTAAAAGCCTTTAATGATTTAAAAGGATACTATCAACAAGTGAAGTTACCAGTTAAGAATGACGAGATAAAACAAATGATGGGCTCAGCGAATCAAATGATGATGTCATTATTTGAGACGATTGGGCAAATGCCAATTAATATTACGGCGATTGAGGAGCAATTAAAAACCGCTGAGGATATGATTCAAATGCTCAGTTTTAAAGTTGAAAAAGAGGTTCAGCAATTAAAATTAGCAGAGCGTTTAATGGTTTATGGACATCGTTATATTGGCCGTGAAGGCATGTACGTGGTCGATTTAACGATTGCAGAAGATCAATTCAGACAAGGAAATTATGAAACAGTGATTCATAACATGAAAGATTTAATTAAAACATTAGAAGGTTCAGCGTTTGATTTTACATTTGATCAGTTTAAACAAGAATTAGATTGTTATTTATTATAGAAAGTAAATGGGGAGACTATCTATACAAGGAGGATAACTTTGATAGATAGTCTTTTTTATTTGAAACGATTGAAGTAGTGAAATGGAAATAATTCAGTCTAAGTGGGAGATAATAACGATAAAGAGAGATTTTTTCCGTAAGACAACATATGTTAGTAGTGGAGGAAATTAATTTTTTTCTCGCAAAGCTCCTTATTTCCTCATATTTTATAATGTAAACAAATCATAGAATGACCATTTTATTTATCATAGACGTTTACGAAAATCGTCATTTGTGATTCTATCATAAATGTGGTATAATGTCGAAACGTGAAATACACTAATTTATAGTGAGATTAGTAGTAAGAATGGACGTTTAAAATGGGCGTGAGATGTTTATGTCGGAAGGAGAATGACCATGATTTATTTAGATAATAGCGCGACCACTTCAGTTGATCCAGAAGTGTTGACAGCTTTTACAAAAGTTAATCAGAACTTCTGGGGAAACCCAAGCTCACTTCATGCCTTTGGAGCTCGTGCTGAACAACTATTAATTCAAGCAGAAAAACAAACCTTATCTTTATTGAATGCTAAGCAACATAAAGTGATTTTTACATCTGGTGCAACAGAAAGTAATAATTTAGCCATTCGTGGTGTCTGTCATGCCTATAAAAATCGTGGTTGTCATATCATTACAACCCCAGTGGAGCATGCCTCAGTTTATGAAACAGCCGAAGACCTGGAACAAGAAGGTTTTCGCGTAACTTTCATTGATGTAAAAAAATCTAAAACAGAAATTTTAAAACAAATTGAAGAAGCAATTTGTGAAGATACGATTTTAATTTCTTGTATGCATGTTAACAATGAAATGGGAATGATTTTCCCAATTTATGAAATTGGACAATTAATTAAAAAATATCCAAAAATAAAATTTCATGTTGATGCTGTTCAAAGTGTAGGGAAAATTCCTGTTGATATGGATAAAATGAATATTGATTTATTATCATTATCTGCTCATAAGTTTCATGGCTTAAAAGGGTGTGGAGCTCTCGTAATGAATCAATATTTAAAACTTGTTCCTGAAATTACAGGTGGTCATCAAATGTATGGCCTTCGTTCAGGAACGATTAATGTAGCAGGGGCAGTAGCTTTAGCCAAAGCTTTGCGATTAGCGATTGAGCCTTTAAATGCAAATTATAATCATGTTAAATCATTATATGACTATACAGTAAAAGAATTAAAAGCGATGGACGGAGTAACGGTAAATGACTGCTATCCTGAATTAACACCATACATTATTAATTTTGCTGTTGAGAATATTAAAGGGGAAACATTAGTTCATGCTTTAGAGGAACATGATGTTTATATCTCTGCTAAATCAGCTTGTTCGTCAAAGTCTGCTCAAGCATCAAGAATTTTACTAGCACTTGGAGTTAGTGAAGAGGTGGCTTTAGATAGCGTACGATTAAGCTTTGCTAATACGTCAACACTTGAAGAAGCGACACAATTCATAAATGCACTAAAACTTGTCGTTGTACAAATGAGGAAGGAAATGATGAAATGATTTATGACCGTATATTAGTTCGCTATGGTGAATTATCAATTAAAGGAAAGAATCGTAAGTATTTTAAAAATGCCTTACACCGTATTATCCGTCGTAAATGTCGTTCGTTAGAAAACATTACGTATGAAATCACACGTGATCGTTTCTATATTATTTTAAATGGAACGGCGCCAGAATTAGTGACAGAGCAATTAGATAAAGTATTTGGATTACAGTCATATAGCTTATGTGCTCGTTGTGAAAATGATATTGATGCTATGAAAGCATTAGCTTTAGAGATTATTAAAGAAATGCCACAAGTTCCTACAACATTTAAAGTCGAAACAAAGCGCGCTCAAAAACAATTTCCAATGACTTCAGGTGAAATTTCACGTGGAGTGGGAGCTCACTTATTAATTAATACTGAACATTTATCGGTAGATGTTCATCATCCAGATGTGACAGTATTTGTTGAGGTTCGTCGTGAAGGAACATTCATCATGGCAGAACATATTAAAGGATTAGGTGGATTCCCTGTTGGAATTAGTGGGAAAGGTCTTTTAATGATTTCTGGTGGAATTGATAGCCCAGTAGCGGGATATTTAATGCAAAAACGTGGAGTTGAAATTGAAGCGATTCACTTTGCATCACCACCGTATACATCAGTTCGATCAAAACAAAAAGTATTAGACTTAATGGAGAAAAATGCACATTATGCGCCAGTAGATGAAATTAACGTACACGTTGTTCCGTTTACTGAATTACAAACAGCTATTTATGAAAACATTCCAAATAGCTATACCATGACAGTTATGCGTCGTATGATGTATCGTATTGCTGAAGGAATCGCTAAAAAACGTGAAATTTTAGTTTTAGCAAATGGAGAAAGCTTAGGACAAGTTGCTTCACAAACTTTAGCAAGTATGTATGCCATCAATGCGGTTACGAATATGCCAATTATTCGTCCAGTTGCGACACTTGATAAAAATGAAATTATTGA